>Ga0315902_10005385_pt1 | contig 18083 bp, 13 predicted proteins | sample LakEriMetagenome_9_FD_203523 | JGI IMG/M metagenome (GOLD analysis project Ga0315902, IMG submission 203523) | Freshwater fungal communities from buoy surface, Lake Erie, Ohio, United States - Buoy 12 MA117 | ecosystem: Environmental > Aquatic > Freshwater > Lake > Lake biofilm | place: USA... | reverse complement strand
GTTCGGGGAGATCGGCATGATCCAGAGCACGGTCGGCATCTTCGGCGTGTTGGCTGGGGTGGGCATGGGGATGACGGCGACGAAGCATGTCGCCGAGTTCCGGCTGCGGGATCCGGCCCGGGCCGCGCGCCTGATCCGTCTCTCGAATCGGATCGCCTGGTGGGCCAGTCTGGTGGTGGCCGGGGCCGTCTGGCTCCTGGCCCCGTGGCTCGCGGAACACACCCTGGGTCGTGCGGACCTGACGGGTGTCGTCCGGATCTCCACGGGTCTCCTCCTGCTGGGTGGGGTGCAGGGGGCCCAGGGTGGGGCCCTCGCGGGGCTCGAGGCCTTCAGGACCGTGGCCCGGCTGAACATCGTCTCCGGACTCGTCTCGTTTCCCCTGCTGGTGCTGGGGGCGGTCTGGGGCGGGGTGGGTGGGACGATCTGGGCCCTCAACGCCAATGCGGCCGTGGGGGTCCTCCTCCATCATGTCGCCCTGCGGCGGGAGATGGCCCTTGCCCGGCTTCCGGAGGGGCATTCGTGGGATCGTCGGGATCTCCCGGTGCTGTGGCGGTTCACGTTGCCGGCGGCGCTCGGGGCGCTGGTGACCTCGGCCGTGCAGTGGGGCTGCTGGGGGATCCTGGCCCGGCGGCCCGATGGCTACGATGCCCTCGGGGCCTTCAATGGCGCGAACCAGTGGTTCCTCGCGCTGATGTTCCTGCCGAACCTCCTGGCCCAGTCGGTCCTGCCCCTCATGGCTGAGCAGCTGGGACAGGATCGGCATCATCAAGGGCGTCGGCTCCTCGGCTTCGCCATGAAGGTCAATGCGCTGGTCGTGGTGCCGGTGCTCCTGCTGTCCCTGGCCAGCCCCTGGATCATGGGGCTGTTCGGACGCAGCTTCCGCGGCGACTGGCCGACCCTGGTGGTGGTTCTGCTCACGGCGGTGTTCCTGTCGGTGCAGACCCCGGTGGGACAGATCATCACGGCGAGCGGACGGGTCTGGGCGGGGTTCTGGATGAACGTGGGCTGGGCGGTGGTCTTCGTGTGGGCGACGTTCGCCTGGGCCTCGTGGGGGGGGCTGGGGCTTGCTACGGCCCGGCTCGCTGCCTACGCTGCGCACTCCATCTGGGCCCTGTGGTACGCGCTTCGCCTCCTCCGTCGCGAAGAATGATCCCCCTTCGGTCGCGGATGACCCCAGCCGAATGAAAGCCCTGGCCCGCGCGATCCTGACCGGCGTCCGATCCCTGCTCGATGCGGATCCGGCGGTGCGTCTCCGGGGTCGGCGCATCCTGACCCTCGAGGTCCTGAAACGCGTCCGGACCGAGCTGACCTTCCGACGCCAGGGTTTCCTGTGGACGGGTGCCGCCGCCAGCAGCATCACGCAGTCGATCTACGTCGACGAACACTACCAGGACGCCCACATGGGCCCGATGGTCGAGTGGTTGAAGGCGAACACGGCATTCTCCCGGCCGGTCATCGTGAACGTCGGGGCCAACCTCGGCGATGTCGTCCTGCCCCTCACGCGGACCGGCAAGCGGGTCGTGGCGGTCGAGCCGAATCCCGAGACGTTCGCCCGGTTGGAGCGCAACGTGCGTCAGAACGGCCTGTCCGACCGGGTGACCTGCTGCAACGTCGCCATCGCGGCCTCGGCTGGGACGGCGGAGCTGGTGACCGCGAGCGATGCGGGCAACAGCGAGATCAATGAGCCGGGAGGCCGGCTCGGCTTCGATGGTGTCGACCAGCGGGCCGGTGTGGTCGCGGTGAAGACCGTGCGGCTCGATGATCTGCTGGCCAGCCTGGGGGTGACCCCGGACCAGGTCGCACTGGTCTGGTCCGACACCCAGGGATTCGAGTCCCAGGTCATCGAATCGGCGACCGCCCTCTGGAAGAACGGGGTGCCCCTCTGGGTGGAGATCTGGCCGAAGGGGCTCATCTGCCATGGGGGTGTGCCGCGCTTCCTCGACCTGTGCCGCCAGCACTTCCGGTCGCTGTTCCCGGAGACGCGGTTCGACGGGAAGCCCGAGCCGATCACGGCGTTGGAACCGATCGTGGCCCGGCTGAAGGGCGCCGAGTTCACCGACGTCCTGCTGATCCCCTGATGCGACCAGGCCGGTCGGCTGGCCTCAGTTCCGTTCAGCCAGCCGCTTGAACGCGCGCACGCCGTCCACGATCGCGTCGGCCATCTTCGCCCGTTCGCGGTCGCTCAGGATCCGCTTCAGGTCCTCGGGATGGTCCATGAATCCCCCCTCGATCAGGATGGCGGGCATGCGGGCGTCGCGGAGTTCCGCGAAGTTGGCCCTCTTGATGCCCCGGTCGGCGAAGTCGAGGGCCTCCACGAGGGAGCGGTGGACCTGGTAGGCGAGCAGGAGGTTCTCCTTGTCGAACCGATTGCCGGGCTGGACCCCGGTCGAGTTGCCGCCCCCGGTGGACCGTCCCCCGGGCAGGGTGAGGCTGAAGGTCTCCAGTCCATTGGCGGTGGTGCTGCCTCGTCCTCCGGCCCCGTTGAAGTGGATCGAGAGATACAGGTCCGCCTTGAGTCGGTTGGCCTTCTCCGGCCGATCGTCGAGCTCGATGTACTCGTCCTCGTCCCGCACCAGGATCACCTCGAACCCGGCGGCCCTGAGGCGTGCCGAGAGCTCCCGTGCGAGCTTGAGGGTGTAGTGCTTCTCCTGTCGGCCTCCCTCCATGTTGCCGGGATCCTTGCCGCCATGGCCGGCGCTGATGGCCACCCGCCGGATCTTGCGTCCCGGCGTGGCCTTCGGGGGCTTCAGCAGGGGCATGAGGGTCATGTCGAGGTCCCGCTGGGACACGTAGGGTCGTCCCCGCTCGACCGCGACGGGGAACTCGAGCCACACGAGGACGCCGTCGAGCTCCACCCGGGCGGTGTCGGCCTTGAAGAGGAGGTTGATCCAGCGGTTGGAGAACCGGAGTTCGCCAGAGGTGGGATTCCAGCTCCCGCGGAGCCCGTTCCGGGCGCCCCAGAGACCGAGGTCGGCGTGGAGTCGGCCCTTGATGAGCACCAGGTCGCCCCGGGTGGATTGGGCGTGTCCGGTCCCCAATGCGAGGCCGAACCACAGCAGGACGCACATCCATCCCAAGACGCGTCGGCTCATGGGTGCTTGGACGTTGGGGTCCGACCGGATCGGCGGCAAGCCGGGAGGCGCGTCACTTCGCGTTGAAGCGGTGGAGCGCCCTGGCGGTGCGCACCAGGATGCCGCCCTGGACGGGCACGACGCTGGAACGGGTCGGGGCCTCGTCGAGGGCCAGACGGTTCAGCACCTTGAAGTCATCGCCGGCCGAGGCGACCAGCACGGTGCCGTTCTCGCTGACGATGTAGATCTTGCCGTCCGCCCCCGTCGGTGAGGCCCAGATGGTGTCGGGCGTCTCCAGCTTGCCAGACCACACCTTGGCCCCGGTCCTGGGGTCGAGCCGCGACAGGATCCGCTTGCCGCCATCGAGCACGAACAGCTTGCCGTCATACAGGAGCGGGGTGGCCCAGTCGGTCGGGGCCTCGGTGAACTGCCATGCCCGGTGGGAGGTGGTCACGGTGCCGGTGCCGCCATCTCGGAACGCCACCACGGGCTGGCCCTTGGGGCCCGCTCCGTAGACGAGTCCGGGTCCGGACACGGGCGAGGTGACGATCCGATACCAGTCGTCCCGCTTCTCGTAGAGCCGGGCGCGCCAGATCTCGGAGCCGTCCTTGGGACGATGACCGCTGATGTGGTCGCCCCCCACGATGAGGATCTCGGTGCCGTGGGGTCCCTTGTGGGGAACGGGGGTGGCATAGCTCTCGTGGCTCTCGAGCGTGGAGTCCGTCACCCGCTTCGCCTCCCAGAGCGTCTTGCCGGTCTTCGGGTCCAGGGACAGCAGGAACGAATGCCTCTCCGGTGCGCCACCCGCCAGCGGGTAGTCCGGCGGCATCTGGTCCCGCTGCAGGACCGGGATGATGAGCTGCCCGTCATGAAGGAGCGGGCTCGCACCGTAGATCCACATGATCGCGAACCGGCCGTAGTCCTTGTACAGCGGCCGTTTCCAGAGCTCCTTGCCCTGGAAGTCGTAGGCTGCGACGTCCCCGGTGCCGAACATCACGATGACCCGCTTCCCGTCCGTCACCGGTGAGGGTGCGGCCATGTTGTTCTTGCCCTTCTCCTTGTCGCCGACCGCCACGGTCTGGCTCCAGAGGATCGCCCCGGTCTTCGCATCGAGGCAGAGCAGGTTGAGGTTCTTCGCGGAGTCCGGGGAGGTGAGGAAGATCCGGTCTCCCCAGACGACCGGAGTCGACCCGGCCTGTCCCGGCAGCGGGGTCGACCACGCGGCATCCGCCTTGGTGAAGGTCGACGGCAGGCCCCGGACATCGCCGCTGCCGTTGTGGTGGGGACCACGCCATTGGGACCAGTTGGAGTCGGCCTGCACGGTCACGAGCAGGGCGGACAGGGCGGCGGTCAGGAGCGATGAGGTCTTCATGGGGAACGGAGTCTGCGTTCGATGCTCGGGATGTTCGGTCGGGACAACAAGGGTGTTTCCGGGTGTGGGAGACCGCCTATGGCTTGGCGCCCCGCGGGATCCCGCTGCCGGAGGCGAGGAAGGCGAGGAGATCCGCCAGCGGCTGCTCGCCGAGCTGCTCGAACCCGGTGGGCATGATCGACTGGCGCGACGCCTCGAGGCGCGCGATCTCGGCACGGGGGAAGACCTGCTTCTGGCCCTGGAGGTCGTAGAGCTCGATGCTGGTCGCGGATTCCGTGTCGAGACGCCCCGAGAACGTGTCCCCGGACTTCGTCTCGACGGTCCAGAGGACGTAGTTGGATTCGACCGACCGGTTCGGGTCGAGGATCTCGCCGAGGAGTTCCGCCTTGGGGCGCACCCCGATGCCGCTGAGGTCGGGTCCAACCTTGCCACCCTGTCCGTAGAAGAGGTGGCAGACACCGCAGTTGGCGGTGAACACCTCGCGTCCCCTGGTGGAATCACCGGCCTTGGAGGCCGCGGGGAGGAGACGCTTCAGGACCTCCTCCCGGTCGGCGGACACCGGCGCCTTCCGGTTCTGGACGGCGGCGGCTCTTTGGAGAATCGCCTTGTCGGAGTGGTTCCGCAGTGCCTGCCACTGTTCCCATCCGAGGTCGTTGGCGTGGAGTTCGCCCGACTCGAGGCCGGCCAGCACCCGGTTCGTCCAGGCCACGCGTCGCAGGAGCACGGTCAGTGCGGCGCGCTTCTGCGCGGGGGTCAGGGTGCTCCACCGTTCCAGGAGGGTGTCCCCCACCGAAGGTTGATGGCTGTCGCCCAGGACCCTGAGCATTCCCGTCGCAAGCTCCGGTGAGGAGCGGGGGGTGATCTGGGCGACGATCGTGGCGAGGGTCTCCGGGGTGTCCTGGAGGTTGATCCAGGCCCGCGCGGCGGCGATCCGGTCCGCATCGGGACGACCCGCGGATCCGACGGTGGTCTGGAGACGCCGGGTGGCGGCGGCCACGGCTTCCGTGAAGAGATCCAGGCGTCCCCAGCGTTTCGCGAGGATCAGCAGCCGGTCCTGTCCGTCCTCGGACAAGGTGCGCATCGAGTCCCGCAGGGCACCCTCGGTCGAGGCATCCAGGGTGGGCTTGAGGTCTTCGGGCCATCCCTGGGTGAGACCGTCGAGGACCGCCCTGGCGGTCGCTGGGGCGGATCCGGCCGCCTTCAGCCAGGCCGTGATCGCTGCGTTCCGACGACCGGCCTCGTGTCGCGCGACGATGAGCACGACCTCGTTGGCGGCGTCTGGGAGCGGTGTGGGATTGCCGGCCAGTTCCCCGAGGAATCCCTCGCCGTGGCGGACGGCGGCACATGCCGCCGCCTCGCGGAGCCATCGATCCCCGGCCGTGGAGGGATTCCGGAGGGCCTGGGCGATCGCCTGTCCGGCAGCGCGGTCGGAAGGGGTCGAGGCGAGCGCGAGCAGGGTGGCCAGGCGGACCTGGGCCTCCGGATCGTCGAGCAGTCGCCCCTGCAGCAGATCCCGGGTGGCCTGTGCATCGGACGGCAGCACGGAGACCGCTGCCCTGCGCACTCCCCAGGCCGGGTGTTTCAGGGCCCGGGTCGCGACCGATCGTGACGAGGGTTCCCGCAGGGCACCCAGTCCCTGGAGGGTCCAGAGCGCGTGCATCGCCCCGGGGTTGAGCCCTGCCTTGTCGGCGGAGCGGTCGCCCACCAGCGCGTGGAGTCTCGGGGTCATGTCCCTGGAGTTCCCCTCCACCAGCAGCCGCTGGGCGTGGAATCGCCACAGCTGGTTGTCGCTCGACAGCGCCATGACGAGTGACCTGGGATTCGAGGGGTCGAGGCGGGGGGCCTTGGTGGGTTTGCCACCGGTGGCGGTGACCCGATAGATGCGTCCATGCCGCTGGTCCCGGAGGGGGGTCTCGTAGGCGTTGCCCTTGCCGTTCTGGAACCCGATCGGGGTGGGGTTGTGCTGGATGATGTAGTTGTACCAGTCGATCACCCACAGGGCGCCATCGGGACCGACCTCGGCCACGATCGGGGAGGTCCACTCGTCGTCGCTCGCGAGGAAGCTGCCGCGGTTCACCGCCTGGAAGTCGGCCCCCTTCGGGTCGAGGCGGAACTGCCCGATGAGATGGCCCGTGGGTTCGGCGACGAAGGCGACCCGGTTCCAGAACTCCTTCGGGAAGGAACGGGCGGTGTAGAGCGCGTGGCCGGCACCAGCCGTGTAGCGGCCATGGGCGTCCACCTGACGGACCTTGTCGGTGATGGGGTAGAAGGCCTGCGAGTCCGCGATGGTCTCCATGCGGCTGGGGCCCCAGCCCGAGACGGCCTCGTAGTAGCGGTTCGGGATGGCCATGTACCAGCTGGCGTTGTTGTTTGCGGTCGACCCGAAGAGGATGCCCTCCTCGCTGATCCCGAGACCCCAGGTGTTGTTGTTGCTGGACCGGAGGAACTCGAGGGCCGAGCCGTCGGGACGGAAGCGGAACACCCCCATGCCGAACCGGACCTTCTTCCCGCCCACCTCGCCATCGAAGCCGCTGTAGCCCACGACACCCCAGATCCAGTTGTCGGGTCCGGGACGCAGGTTGCTGGCGGTGGCGTGGGTGTCGCCCATGCCCCAGCCAGAGAAGAGGACCCGACGTTCGTCGGCGACATCGTCGCCGTTGGTGTCGCGCAGGAACAGGGTGTGGCCGGACTCGATGACGATCAGCCCGCCGTTCGCGAAGCAGAACGAGGTCGGGATGCTCAGGCGGTCGGCGAAGACGGTGAACCGGTCGGCCTTCCCGTCGCCGTTGGTGTCCTCGCAGACCTTGATCCGGTCACGTCCCTGGCCGGCGGGCTTCAACTGGTTCGGATAGTCGAAGGTCTCGGCGATCCAGAGCCGTCCACGCGTGTCCCAGCCGAGGCAGATGGGCTTCATGATCTCGGGCTCGGCGGCCACCAGGGCTGCCTGGAATCCGGGTGGGAGAGCCAGCCGCTGGAGGGATTCCTCGGGGCTGAGTGGAAGCTGCATCCGGGTGATGGCCTCGCCCTGCGTGCCCCACTTCTCCCCGGCCAGGTAGTTGGGCATGGCGTCCGGGGCATTGGTGTAGGCGAAGGGCAGGGGGCCGGGCCGTGGCGACAGCTTCGGGAGGGTCTCGCAGAGGGCCTCGAGACCCAGGCTGGCGACGATGCAGAGGAGGATGGGGCGCATGGGAGTTGCGTGCGGCATGGGAATGATGGGTCGAACATCCCCTCCGAGGGCGCCTCCAGCCAACGCAAAACCGCCGTCGACGTGCGACGGGAAGCGGGGGATCCCGAGAACCGATCGTTCAGTGGACGGAGGCGATGGCCTCGACGATCCGCTGGGATGCCTGCCCGTCCCCATAGGGGTTGGTTCCCTGGGGGCGGGGCCACCCGCGTTCGAGGATCTCCGAGCCGCGTTCCACGAGGCGATCCCTTCCGTTCCCGACCAGTTCCACCCAGCCGGCCTCCACACCCTCGGGACGCTCGGTGGTCTGCCGCATCACCAGGACTGGCACGCCAAAGGTGGGAGCCTCCTCCTGGATCCCGCCGGAGTCCGTCAGGATCAGGGACGCCTCCTTCATGACGTGCACCATCTCGAGATAGTCCAGGGGCTCGACCAGATGGAGGTTGGTGGAATCCCCGAGGATCTCGAGGACGGGTTTCCTCACCTGGGGGTTCAGGTGCACGGGGTAGATGAAGTGGATCCCCGGGAATCGCAGGGCCAGGTCCCGGATTCCCGAGCACATGTCCCGGAAGGGTTCGCCGAAGCTCTCCCGCCGGTGCGCGGTGATCAGGACGTGACGGGTCCCGGCAGGCACCCGTCCCAGCACCCCGCGGGAGCGGTCATGCGGCATGTCGGCGACGGACAGCAGCGCGTCGACCACGGTGTTCCCGGTCACGAGGATCCGATCGGAAGGGATGGACTCGCGCAGGAGATTGTCGCGGGACCGTGTCGTGGGGGCGAAATGGAGGGTCGACACCATGTCGGCGACCCGTCGGTTGAACTCCTCGGGGAAGGGCTGCTCCAGGTTCCCGGTCCGCAGCCCGGCCTCGACGTGTCCAAACCGGACCCGTCGGAAGAACGAGGCCATGGCCGCCGCCATCACCGTCGCGGTGTCCCCCTGGCCCAGCACCCAATCAACCTGTCCGGTCTGCAGATGGCGATCCAGCTCGACGAGCAGGGCGGAGACGAAGCCGGCGAGGGTCTGGTCCGGTCTCATCAGCCGGAGATCGACGTCAGGGGTGATTCCGAAGAGTCCCAGCGCCTGGTCCAGCATCTCCCGGTGCTGTCCCGTGGACATGACGGTGGTGTTGAACTGGTCGGGGTGTCTTCGGAGCTCCCGGATCACCGGGGCCATCTTGATCGCCTCGGGCCGTGTCCCGACGATCACCGTGATGTTGCGTCGGGTGGACATGGGGCTTGGTGGTCCTTCCTGCCGACGATGGGGGTCTCGTCCGGACGGTCAGGCGCCCACCGGCAGGGCATCGGGGAGGGCCGGTGGTTCCTCGGTGGTGACCGAGGATTCCTGCTGCTCCGCCCGCTTCCGGACCTGAATCCGCCAGTCGCACGCCATCAGCATCGAGGCGTGGAGGGCGAAGGTGCGGAGCGCGTATTCGCTGTCGCCGTGGAGGAACACGAACGAACCCGCCTGGGCCGCCCAGAGTCCCGCCAGCACACAGCTGGTCCTGAGGAAGGTGTCCTCCGCACCCACCTCCCGGATATGGCCCAGGATCCGGAACATGAGGACCGTCCCGCCGGCCAGGATGAAGAAGAAGAAGAAGAGGCCGGGCACCCCGGTGTTGACCAGGAGGCCGATGGTGCCGTTGAAGAAGATGCCGTTGTCGACGAAGTAGTAGGCCATGTCGTAACGGTAGAAGTAGAGCGAGGTGTCGGGGTTCTTGCCGAATCCCCGTCCGAGCCACATGTAGTCCTGGGCGGCGATCCAGCCTGCGCGGCGCAGCTGGCTCCGGCCGTCCATCGTGGCATCCCCGTCCTCCCTCGCCATGCGGTCCACCTCCATGCCCGGGATGGGTGACAGCGTGCGCTGGGCCGCGAGGGGCAGTTCCTGGACGTAGACCTTGAGGAGCAGGTAGCTGAACGCCGAGAGGAAGAGGAAGATGAGGATCCGCTGGATGGTGAAGAACCGCTGGGCCCAAAGGCACACCACCAGCGCGATCACCACGAGCATCACCAGAGCTCGGTGTCCCCCCAGCAGCCCGAGGGCGAAGCAGGCCCCCGAGAGCGGCAGGAACCAGAGGGCCGACTTGTTGGCGTAGTCCCGCAGCGGGCGCCAGACCCAGAGGATCGAGAGCAGGCCGAGCGACAGCAGGAAGAGCGACTGGAAGCGGCGCATGCCGAACTGCATCTCCTGCATCTCGAAGTTCACCCCGTCACCGGGGAGCTCGAGGAACAGGAGGAGATAGTAGAGGCCACCTCGGGAATAGCTGAAGGCGAGGTCGGACAGCACGAAGGTCAGCGAAAGGGCGCTCTGGATGATGAACAGGCGCGTGATCCACCTCTCTGTCGGGGGCCGCAGCAGGAAGAGGAATGGGAAGATCGCGCAGACCAGCTGCTGGACGTAGAGGCGCCCCCCCATCTGGCCGGAATTGGATCCGACGCCGAACACCTTGATGCCGATGCCGCGGTAGTAGATGAGCATCAGCAGCACGAGCACATACCCGATCAGCCCCACGAACAGCATCCGGTTGTTGGCCAGGCGCGTCCGGGCGCCGGGCTCAGCCTGGCGCAGGGCCACGCTGACCAGGAATCCGCTCCAACCCAGTCCCGCAGCCAGTTCCCAGAAGAGGGGTCGGCCGGGGACACCCGGCAGGATCAGGGCCGAGTTGAAGGTCGCCACGCTCAGCGCGAGGGCGAGGGTGGAGTGGTAGGGCAGGGTGAACAGCCACGTCAGCCCGAACATGAAGAGGATCAGGATCAACGGGGCGCCTGCCAGCAGGAGGCCCACCATGACCGCCCCCATCAGGCACATGCCAAACAGGACGATCTTGCCGATGTGGAACTGGATCTCGGGACCGCTCACTTCCAGCCAGTTAGCCCGGAGCCCTTGGACCGATCAATCCTCAACTTGTCGACGGGTAGGTCCGCATCTCAACCCCTCGACGGCCGGCGTCCACGTCCCTCGTGCCCGTTGAGCCCGTAGCCGAAATCCACCTCCACCAGACCCGCCTCCTGGAACCAGCCCTGGAGGGTTTCGAGGGTCTGGGGCTGGTCATACGCCGGCGCCAACATGTCGTAGGTGTCGAGGACCGCCCAGTCCCGCAGGAGCCGTTCATCGAGGGGGTAGAGCCCCCGGTAGTCCGCCACCAGCAGCTTCCAGTTCAGGTTCCTGCCCTTCGGCAGCAGGTTGATCCAGCGGCAGAGGGGCCACATGAACCGGATGTAGGCCTCGACCCGGCCGTAGAGCGTGCCCGGATCCATCCGGCGCGTGAACGGACGGGCCCAGTACTTGGTGATTGTCCATTGTTTCCACCAGGGAAACCGCTTGTAGACGTCGACCGCGAGGTGCCCTCCGGGCTTCAGGTGTTTCGGTAGCTCGAGGAAGGTCTTCCGGACATCCGGCGTGTGCTGGAGGACCCCCAGGCAGAACACCCGGTCGAAGCTGTCGTGGGCGAATGGCATGGCGTAGGCATCCCCCTGGACGATAAGGACGTTCTCCCGATGTCCGTTCGAGGCCTGGTTGGCGTCGACCGCGGCGCTGTAGTCGAGCGACAGCACCATGGCCCCCGTCTTCGCCACCTGCTCGGTGAACCGGCCGGCGCCACACCCCACCTCGAGGATCGTCTGGCCGGCCAGGTTCCGGGGCCAGCCGGTGGCGCGGAAGAACCGTTCCTCGGTCAGGGGAATCCCCGTGTGGCTGTCCAATTGCGTCGCCGCATGGCGGTTCCACTGGAGACCGAAGCCCGTCGCGTAGTTGTCGACCGGGACGAACCGGGGCACTCCACTCCGCACGGGATAGTCCGACCGGCAGCCACCGCAGACCAGACGGCCCTCCAGGACCGTGTCCGGCACCGGTGCGGACGAGGTGTCCCACTGGAGCGGGAGCCGGCACTTGGGGCACACGAGATGGCGGACGTGGTCGCGTTTCATGACGAGGCGTTCTGGGGCCTGATCGGTTCCGGGATCGGGTTCCGCAGTGGGATCAGGCCGGTCGAGGATGGCCCGGATCGAGAGGCCAGCGCGACTCGTAATAGGTCCCGATGTAGTGCCAGAACGAGGCGATGAAGCAGTGGTAGGGCATCTTTCCGAGGAGGGCGTGGAGCAGGAGCTTGGCCGAGTGGCTGCAGACCACCGACACCCGGGGTCGGGGCAGGACGATCAGCTTCCGGCCTGCCCGGTAGTCGATGCGCCCCTTGTTGAAGAAGTAGGCCGCCCCGCGCTGGGACCGGTAGTACACGGTGGCCGCGTGGACGATGGCGAGCGTCCACCCCGCTCGGATCGCCCAGACATACCATTCGTAGTCTTCCGAGGCCTCGGCCAGCTCGTCGAAGGACCGGCCCGACCAGACGCTCCTGCGGTAGATGCAGTTGGGATTGCCTGCGCCGATGCCGAAACCGCCCGCGAAATCATCCCCATGGAAGAGGGTGACTCCTGCGCCCATGGCGGCATCGAGATCCGAATAGAGCATGGGGCCCGCCGCGGCCGCCAGATCCTCCGGGAACCTCCGGATGGCCCGCCGGTAGATGCCCAGGAGATCGTCGGGACCCGGGATGCAGTGGGAGCTCAGGGACAGGATCCAGTCGTTCCGCGCAACCGCGAAACCGCGGTTCAGGGACCTCCCGTACGTGAACTCTCCGCTGGCGATGTGGACGATCCGGGCTCCGGCCTGCTCGGCGATCCGGACGGTGTCGTCGGTGGATCCGGAGTCGACCACGATCAACTCGTCCCCGTCCTCCCGCCGGAGCCTCGAAAGCACCAGCGGCAGTGTCGCTGACGAGTTCTTGGTCCGGATCACGATTGAGATCCCGTTCATGGGTGCATCCAGGTGGGCGAGGGCATCGACCCTCTGGATCCGAGTGTGGTTCGCATCGGCCTTCGGTGTCCAGACCGTGGGGCGTAGGGGGCGTGGACCCCATGCGGAAGGCCTCGCATCTTGGGGCTGGGCATTTGGCGAATGGCGGCGGTCCAGGACCTTGCGTTGGTCCGGAAAACGGCCCCGGCACCTGCCGTTCCAGCACCGGGACGGGTTGGGACTTGCCTCGGTGCATCCGTGCAGCCAGCGTCGACACGCCCCGTGGAACCCGGAACCGAGATGCCGCAGAACCCCTCACGCGAGACCCCGATCGGCTATGTGGATGGCCATCCCTTCGATCGATGCGGACTGGCCGCCATCTCCGACCTGGAGCATCCGGAATGGCGCGAGATCTTCTCGGGCCTTGAACAGGTCCAGCGGGAGTTCCTGTCCCACGAGGCGGCGTTCCGCAGCCCGGAGTATGCCTGGCCCAGGGATCCACTGCACAACTGGAGCCGCTGTTGGGAGTACCCGTACGTACAACGGCAGCTGGCCCGGTTCCGGTCTTCGGCCCCGGCGGATGCACGCCTGAAGGCCGCGGATCTCGGCAGTGGCGTCACCTTCTTCCCATTCGCCGCGGCCCGCCTCGGCTACGACGTGGTCTGTGTCGACACCGACCCGATCTGCCGCACGGATCTCTCGAGGGCCATCCCGCTGGTGGGTGCGGGCCGCGGGAGCGTGGAGTTCCGGCTCATCGAGGGATCGCGGCTACCCCTCGCCGACGGCGAGCTGGATCTCGTGTTCTGCGTCAGCGTGCTGGAGCACATCCCGGATCTGGCGGGCACCGTCCGGGAGATCGTCCGGGTGCTCCGTCCCGGTGGGACGCTGGTTCTGACCCTGGACCTGGATCTCCGGGGGGATCAGGAGATCGGGGTTGCCCCCTACAAACGACTGCTACGCGAGTTGGATCGACATTTCACCCTGGGACTTCCCGAGATCTGTACCCACCCGGCCGACATCCTCAAGACCCAGGATGGTCCCTACCCGTGGCCGGTGCGGACGGGATTCGAGAAGTATCAGTTCCTGCTGAAGCAGAACGTCATCAAGCCGATCTTCGGACGGAAACCGAAACCGCTGGTCCCCTTCTACCTCTCCGTGAAGGGGTTCACGCTGCTCCGCAGGTAGGATCCCTGTGGCGGACCCGTGCGGGATGGCTCAGGCCTCGCCGGGGAGCTGGGTGAGGTGTCTCGGGAGGGGGCGTCCCTCGAGGCAGCACCGATAGAACTCGAGCGTCCGTGCCACACCGACCTCGAGCGAGAAGCGGGTCTCGGCAATCTGCCTCCCGGAACGCCCCATGCGGCCCCGCAGTTGCGGATCCCGGAGCAGGCGGACGACCTGTCGGGCGATCTCCTCGGGATGGGCCGGGTCCGCCAGGAGGCCAGCGACTTCCGAGGGCACGATCTCTGGACCACAGGTGAGACGACTGCCGACGACTGGGATGCCCGAGGCCATGGCCTCGGCCCAGACATTGCCAAACGACTCGAGCACACTCGGCATCGCGAACAGCGCCGATCGGCGCATCAGCCGGGCCAGGCGGGCCTGCGGCATGGGATAGGACAGCACGACCCGGTCCCGGACGGCATCGTCGAGGGTCGCTTCAAGATCCGGGATCTTCTCGAATTCCCTGCCGGTCACGTGGAGACGGGCTTCCGGGCATTCCCGAAGGAACAGGTTCGCGGCCCTCAGGAGGCTCAGGACCCCCTTGCGCTGCATCAGAGTGCCCGCATAGAGCACCCGGTAGGGATCCACCTGTTCCGGGTCCGTCTCGGGGTGGAACAGGGACAGGTCGACGGGATTGTAGACGACGGTGGCGCGTTCCGGGCGGGCGCCGGTGATCCGGAGCCACTCGTCCATGAACCATCGGGAGACGCCGATCCAATTCGGGATGGTGCGGAGGATCCGGAACTCGAGCTTCTCCCAATGGGGATAGCGCTTGGCGAGACCATGGAGACGGTGGCTGATCCTGGGGCCGTGGTTCCTGAGCACGTCGACCACACCGGGGATGGCTTTCCAGAAGAGGCCCTCGTAGTCGGGCCACTCCACGATGTCGACCCCGGGGCCGGCCTTCAGGCGGCACAGTTCCCTGTGGATGGCCAGACGCCGGAGGTCATGGCGTCGGAAGAAGGGCCGATACCAGGTCGAATAGGCCCGTGTGAGGGGACGCACCTCCACGCCGGGGAGGTTCCAGTGATGGTCCTCCTCGTAGACGCCCACCACCGTCACCGAGTGGCCCTCGCGGGCGAGTCCTCGCGCCAGGGTCGCCACGGCAGGCCCGATGCCCCCGGCGCTCGCCGGAGGCAGCTCATTGCAGACGAAGACGATTCTCATGGGCGTGCTGGATCTCCCGTGGGGGTGCAAAACTCGACCAATGCCCACCCCACGGGCAATCCCGAAGGGCATCTCATCCGCTGGTCGTCCCGAGGCGCCCGATCATTCGCGGACGGCGATGTAGGACTTCGGGAGGATCCAGAGGATGCGTTCGGTGAGGATCTGGCAGTCCGGGAAGAGGGATCCGAATTCACGCCGGGACAGGAGACGGGTGTTGTCGAGGATGTCCCGCATGGATGCGGAGTTCGGCCCGTCGATCCAGGCCCTTGGGGACAGGTATTTCCGGGCGACATATCCCATGCGGCCCGGGATCCAGTGGAGTCCGAGGCAGAGCAGGTGGGGTTCGAACGGACACTCCAGCGCCGGGGTCTGGACCCAGACCTTCCGTCCAACTCGGCGGACCTCGCCAGCGAAGGCGGCCTGCCGATCGGCTCCCCCGACGTGTTCGATGACGGAGTTCGAGAACGAAATGTCGAACGAGCTGTCCGGATAGGACAGCGCACATCCGTCACCCGCGACCTGGCTGACGTTGGGCAGGCCCGAGCGGTCGCTCTCGCCCGCCTCGCCGGGGTTGATGCAGACGATGCTTCCGAAGGCCGGGGCACGTTCGTACCAGTTCCACCAGTAGCCTCCGACATCGACGAGGGAGCAGCCCGGCCCCGGCTTCACCGCTGCCAGGAACCACTGGAACCGGCGCACGCGCCAGAGCCTGAAGGCAAGCCGGTACAGGTCATGGATCATGGGACTTGGGACGATGCTGGGGGCGACACCACCTCTTGGGGCCCCCGGCGGCCTTCCTGTCGCCGAGGAACTACCAACTTGGCATGCACCGGGCAAACGCGGATTCCAGCGTATCGACCGTCGAGCTAGGATCGACACTCCGAGGGCATTGCGGATCCGAAGGGTTGGGCATCACCGATTGTGAGGCCCCGGCTGCTGCGGGGACTTCTCTGCCGGGCGATGGCCGGGCGACCGGTTCGCGGGATCAATGGTTCCCAAGGCTTCGGCAAGCCGTTCAAGGAAGCGGTCCAAGGTGTACCGCTTTTCGTACCGTTCCCGAAGCTGTCGACCCTGGTCGCCTGGAACGGATTCCATCAGGCCCCGTGAGAGCGCCACCGGGTCCCGGGGTTCCACCAGCCAGGCGAGCCTGTCGGGCAGCATCTCCGGGATGCCCCGCCAGCGGGTGGCCACGATCTGCATCCCATGGGCCATGGCCTCGACGAGGCTGAGGGGATGGGTCTCGAAGGCGTAGTAGCTTGGGAAGAGCAGGATGTCGGAAGCGAGCATCATGGCATGCTTGTCGGGGCCCTTCAGGAATCCGACATGCCGCACGCTTCCGGCATGCTCCGGTGATGCCACCAGATCGTGGAAACGCCGCTCGGTCGCGGAGTCGGGAAACCCGCCGGCGACGCTCAGCCGGAACTGCAACCGTGATCCGCTGGTCCGGCATTCGGCATTGGCATGACGCACCGCCTCAACGGCGTCGAAGAGTCCCTTGTCCTCCGAGCACAGGGCGAGGAAGAGGACCTCCACGGTGCCTCCCTGTGAACGCAGCCGTTGGAGCCGGTCACGACGGCGTTCCCAGTCCCCGACGTGGAAGTCCGGGCAGGGATCGAGCACGGCGTTGTTGACCACCTCCACCCGCCTCGATTCGAGCTGGACCGCATCCTTGCGGAGCACCTCCGCCAGGACGAGTGACAGTTCTGGTCTACCCAGGAGGCGTCGGGAAATGGCGCGCTCGGCTGGTGTTGCCGAGGTCTCGATCCAGTCGCCGAGCCCCGCAGAGTGCCAGTGGTAGATCAGGTTCGGGAAGGCGCCGCGGAGCAGGGCGAGGGCGATCCAATCCCGATAGAGGGGTACGCGTCGTGGAGGGCTGGGGACGTAGTAGAGGGATTGGATCCCATTCTCCCGTCCGAGACGGCGCGCCTCCCTGCAGTACCGGAGGAGCCGGGGAATCTTGCCACCGCGGGCTGTCCCGACATCCTGGAGGTCGCCTGAGAGTCGCGCATCCACGTGGTGGATCCCGATGCCCAGATCCGCCCGCCGCCGCAGCCCGTCCACGATGTACTGCACCATCTGGCTCTGGCCATGGTGAGGAGGCGGGACGTGCGCGAAGACCAGCAGGTTCATCCGTGGATCCAATCCTTGGAGGGTGGTTGTGAAGAGGGCAGGGATGCAAGGCGGCCGGCCACCTCGGCGCGGTCCGGACAAAAAAAAAGTGCGCCGCGAGGCGCACTTTGAAGAGTTGCTGGATCCCGATCAGCCCTTGCGGGAGCGGGAGGCCATGGCCATCAGGCCAACCAGCCCGAGACCGGCGAGGGCCCAGGTGCTCGGCTCAGGAACAGCGGTGATGGTGGCTTGGAAAACCGGGAGCCCGCCATCCACTGCGCGCTTCTCCCAGATGCCAGCCGCACCGGACCAGATGCCCTGAGCGGAACCCACGGCCGGGTTGGAACCCGGGAGATAGAGCCCCGCCTTGTTGCCGGCGACACCCGAACCCGCGAATGAGACGGTGTAGGTCAGGGTGTTCGGAATCTGGTTGTCAGAGGAGAACGGGAAGGGAACCGTGACACTGCCGCCGCCGTTCAGGACGTCCAGAGGACCGCTCGACCAGAGCTGGGTTCCAGGGGCGCCGCCCGTTCCGTTGTTCGAGTAGATCTTCAGGGTCAGGCCACCGTTCAGACCGTAATTCGAGTAGTAGGGAACCGTGAGGGAGGAAATGGTCCAAGCCCCGGAAGGATTGCTGGGGAAGGACACCTGGTTGCCGTACTCGGTACCGGAGGTGCTGTTGTAGAAGTTGTTGGCCCCGGGTGCCACGTAGTAGATCGTGTCCGCGGAAGCGGAAGCGATCGCGACAACGGAGGCGACCACGGCGAGCGAAGTGCGGTTCAGCGCGTTCATGTTCAGAGGATGCTTTGGGTTTATGACTCGATTTTTCGACTCAAATCTGGCCGGAGTAAACAACGGCAATAGGGGGGTGGTCAAGTGGTAAATGCTGGGCACTGAGGTTCTTAGCCCGGCCAACCGATCGAGTCTCAGGCCAGGAGTCCGCGGACGACTTCACCCGCGACGTCGGTCAGTCGGAAGTCCCTGCCCTGGAATCGGTAGGTGAGCTTCTCGTGGTCGAATCCCAGCTGATGCAGGAGCGTGGCGTGGAAGTCATGGACATGCACCCGATCCTTGACCGCATTGAAGCCGAGTTCGTCGGTCTCGCCCCAGGTCAGTCCCGGACGGAACCCCCCCCCGGCGACCCAGTAGCTGAACCCATTGGGATGATGATCC
>Ga0315902_10005383_pt1 | contig 18091 bp, 15 predicted proteins | sample LakEriMetagenome_9_FD_203523 | JGI IMG/M metagenome (GOLD analysis project Ga0315902, IMG submission 203523) | Freshwater fungal communities from buoy surface, Lake Erie, Ohio, United States - Buoy 12 MA117 | ecosystem: Environmental > Aquatic > Freshwater > Lake > Lake biofilm | place: USA... | reverse complement strand
ATAGTTTCATTGTTCCTCCGGTTGATTATTCTGCAATGCATGTGCACGAGCAGGATCAGTACGACCTGGATCAGCTGTATGAAATACTGGAAAAACAAATCTTGCCCCTTTACTACGATAATTATGAAACATGGCGTCAGGTTGTGAAGAATGGTATGAAGGATGTACGTTATCAATTTGACAGTAATCGTATGGCTGATGAATACTATTCCTTACTCTATAACAACAAATAGATTTTTTAAATAACAGGAATGAAAAAGGGCCGCTTCATCAGCAGCCCTTTTTTTATGTGATCTTTTTTAATTGATCAATTACTTGCGAACTCTTTTCTGATCACATTCAATGCACCACCTTCTTTGAACCAGTGTATTTGTTGCGCATTGTATGAGTGATTTGCCTGAATGGTTTCACTGCTTCCGTCTTTGTGATTTAGTACCACCTGTAATGTCTTTCCGGGAGCAAAGGCTAATAGTCCTTCGATATCTATTGTGTCATCTTCCTGAATCTTATCATAATCTGCTTTGTCTGCAAATGTAAGCGCGAGCATTCCTTGCTTTTTCAGGTTTGTTTCATGTATGCGTGCAAATGATTTTACCAATACCACTCGTACACCAAGGTGACGTGGTTGCATTGCAGCATGTTCGCGGCTGCTTCCTTCTCCGTAGTTTTCATCTCCTACAACAATCGAACCGATACCTGCAGCTTTGTAAGCGCGTTGTGTTGCCGGTACAGGACCATATTCTCCTGTCAGTTGATTTTTTACCAGGTCGGTTTTTTCATTGAAGAAATTTGTTGCACCTATCAGCAGGTTGTTACTGATATTATCGAGATGTCCGCGGAACTTCAGCCAGGGGCCGGCCATGGAAATATGATCGGTTGTGCATTTTCCTTTTGCCTTGATGAGGAGTTTTAATCCCTTGATATCAGTTCCTTCCCATGCTGAGAATGGATACAAAAGCTGCAAGCGTTTGCTGTCGGCTTTCACATCAATCACAACAGAACTTCCATCTGCGGCAGGAGCCTGGTAGCCGGCATCTTCTACCGAAAAACCTTTTTGAGGCAATTCATCTCCTGAAGGAGGATCCAGCTTCACCTGCTCTCCTTTATCATTTGTGAGTGTATCTGTAATAGGGTTGAAGTTCAAATCACCTGCAATAGCAAGTGCTGTTACAAGTTCCGGACTTGCAACAAAAGCCAGTGTATTGGGGTTGCCATCAGCACGTTTAGCAAAGTTTCTGTTGAAAGAATGTACAATGGTATTTCTTTCCTGCTTCTCTGCACCCATCCTGTCCCACATACCAATACAGGGCCCACAAGCATTGGCAAAAACCTTAGCACCTATTTGTCCAAATACATCGAGAAATCCGTCGCGTTCAATGGTATAACGCACCTGCTCACTTCCCGGTGTAATGGTGAATTCTGAATTCAGTTTCAAGCCTTTTTCTTTCACCTGTCGTGCAAGACTTACAGAACGACTTATATCTTCATAAGAAGAGTTGGTACAGCTTCCGATAAGGCCTACTTCAATTTTTGTAGGCCATCCGTTTTTCGCTGCCTCTTCTTTCATTTTTGAAATAGGAGTTGCAAGATCAGGAGTGAATGGGCCATTGAGATGTGGTTCGAGTTCGCTCAGGTTTATTTCAATTACCTGGTCGAAATATTTATCAGGGTTTGCATAAACTTCTGCATCCCCGGTGAGATATTCACGAATCTGATCTGCCGCATCTGCTACTTCGGCACGTCCAGTTGCACGCAGATAACGTCCCATACTATCATCGTATCCAAATGTAGAAGTAGTAGCACCAATTTCTGCTCCCATGTTACAGATCGTGCCTTTACCGGTACAAGACATACTGGTTGCACCTTCTCCGAAATATTCTACAATGGCATTTGTTCCACCTTTTACTGTGAGAATGCCTGCCACTTTCAATATTACATCTTTGGCGGAAGTCCAACCATTCAATTTGCCTGTCAGTTTTACACCAATGAGCTTAGGCATTAATAATTCCCAGCTGAGACCGGCCATCACATCACATGCATCAGCGCCGCCAACACCGATGGCAATCATCCCCAAACCACCTGCGTTTACTGTATGTGAATCGGTTCCGATCATCATTCCTCCGGGGAATGCATAATTTTCCAATACTACCTGGTGGATGATACCGGCACCCGGTTTCCAGAAACCGATGCCGTATTTATTTGAGATTGAGGAGAGGAAATTAAAAACTTCTTCATTCTCACTTAATGCTTTGTTCAGGTCTTCTTTGCTTCCCGTTTTGGCTACGATTAGGTGATCGCAATGTACAGTGCTGGGTACTGCTACACGCTTGCGTCCTGTTGTATCGAATTGAAGCAATGCCATTTGGGCGGTAGCATCCTGCATCGCAACGCGGTCGGGAGCAAAATCCACATAAGCTTTTCCGCGTGCAAAATCTTCGATATTCACGCCTTCCCAAAGATGGCTGTAAAGGATTTTTTCAGCGAGGGTCAAAGGGCGACCTAATGTTTTACGTGCAGCTTCAACTTTTCCGGGCATTTCTGCGTAACGCTTCCGGATGAGATCAAGATCAAATACCATAGCAAAGAGAGTTTAGAGTGATTTTTTCGCGCTGCGAAGTTACCGAATTATCCTTTCCCGTTCGAATAACGGTACTGAATAATTAAAGAAATACGTTAAATTTGGGATGATGAATAGACTGAGACATATCATTGAATCAAATGTATTTGGAGTATGCACCTATCTTGGGGAAAGATTAGGTATATCTACATCCACAATCAGGAAATATTTTATTTACATCTCTTTTCTGACAATGGGGTCTCCGGTAGTGCTTTATTTTTTTCTGGCCTTTTGGATGAATATCCGCAATTACATCTGGTATAGTAAACGCAATCCGCTGCGTTGGTTATAAATAAAATCTTTTAACCGGTAACAGCTTCTCGAATCCTTAATAGCCTTTTCAGTAAGTCTTCCAGTTGATCCAGCTGAAGCATATTTGCGCCGTCGCTTTTCGCATTTGCGGGGTTGGGATGAGTTTCAATAAATAATCCGTCGGCTCCTGTTGCAATGGCTGCAGAGGCGATGGTGCTAATCATTGCGGGATTGCCACCGGTCACGCCTGCGGTTTGGTTTGGTTGTTGTAAGGAATGGGTGCAGTCCATGATCACAGGAACTCCAATTTCTTTCATCCAGGCAATATTGCGATAGTCGACTACCAGATCCTGGTAGCCAAAGGTGTTTCCTCTTTCAGTGAGCATTACTTTCTCATTGCCTGCCTGTTTTACTTTTTCTGCAGCAAATTTCATGGAAGTGCCACTCAGGAATTGTCCTTTTTTGATGTTGACAATTTTGCCCGTTGCAGCAGCGGCTTCCAGTAAATCCGTTTGTCGACAGAGGAATGCAGGTATCTGGAGTATATCAACTGTTTCAGCAGCCCAGGCTGCTTCGGGTGCAGTGTGAATGTCTGTTGTAACAGGTAAATGATAATTTGATTTTATCTCACTAATCAGCGCCATTGCTTCCTCATCACCAAGTCCGGTAAAAGAGTTGCTGCTGGTTCGGTTTGCTTTTCTATAAGAGGCTTTGAAGATATAAGGAATACCTAAACGGGAACAGATCTCTTTCACTGTAGAAGCAACTTCATGTATGTTTTCTTTGTTCTCAACCACACAGGGGCCGGCAATCAGAAAAAAAGATTTCGGGTCGTAGGTTGTATGCTTGATAAGAGGTTGCAGGAATTTATTCATGATGCAAATTTACTCATATTCGTTTTTCGATGGTCGTTTATCGATTTTCGAAGGGTTTGGCGCAGAGAAAGGAGAAATGGAGGGTTTCGCAGAGTTTTCTGTTTGATGAAAAACGAATCAATGAATCAACCATCCCCATACTCGCTCAACTCCAGCCATCGCATTTCTTTTTCATCAAGTTGTGAAGAGATTTCTGAGAAGCGATTACTTAGTTTTTGCATTTCTTCGTAAGGAAGAGAGGCTTCCTGTAACTGAATCGTTATATTTTCTTTTTCAATACTTAGAGACTCAATTTCTTTTTGCAGGGTTTCAAATTCGCGCTTTTCTTTATAACTCAGTCTTTTTTTCTCTTCCTGTTTTGTTTCCGCAATGTGTGTTTCTTTTACCTGTAATTCAGGTGTTTTTTCGTTTGATGAGTTTTCTTTTTTCTCAAGTCTGTATTGTGTAAAATTTCCGGGAAAATCAGTGATGACGCCGTCTCCTTCAAACACAAGCAAATGATCAACAAGCCGGTCCATGAAATAGCGGTCATGGCTCACAATCAGCAAACAGCCCGGATAATCGGCAAGAAATTGTTCAAGGACAGAAAGGGTAGGGAGGTCGAGGTCGTTTGTTGGTTCATCAAGTATGAGAAAATTTGGATTGCGAAATAATACGGTCAGCAGATGAAGTCTTCTTTTTTCACCTCCGCTCAGCTTGGAGATATAGGTGTATTGTTTGTCCGGTTCAAACAAAAAGAGTTCGAGAAACTGAGCTGCACTTAATGAGCCACCTTTCTCTAGCGGGAAATTCTCTGCAATGGATTTCACATATTCAATTACTCGCATGTCTTGTTTTAACTGCAAACCCTGTTGAGAATAATATCCGAAAACGATTGTATCTCCGATATTGATTTTGCCACTGTCGGGAAGCGTAAACCCCTGCAGAATATCGAGGAATGTAGATTTGCCGCATCCGTTCTTGCCCACAATGCCAACACGTTCTCCGCGTTTGAAAGTATAGTCGAATCCTTTCAGAATGATTTTATCATCAAATTGCTTATACAGTTTTTTCAATTCAGCAACTTTTCCGCCGAGGCGATTCATTTTTAATTGCAGCTCAAGCTGTAAGTCCTCTGTTTTCTTTTTCGCACCCTTTTCTATTTCATAAAACCGGTCTTGCCTTGCTTTGCTCTTCACCGTACGTGCTCTCGGTTGCTTACGCATCCATTCAAGCTCTTTTCTATATGTATTTTTTATTTTACTGAGCGTGGCTTTTTCGCTTTCAAGTCTTGCAGTTTTCTTTTCCAGATAATTCTGATAATCTCCTTTGTATGTAAACAATTCCGATCCATCCAGCTCCCATATTTCATCACAAACATCCTCCAGAAAATAGCGGTCGTGGGTAACGAGTAAAAGTGTGAGTGATTCCTTATTTAAAAAATGTTCCAGCCATTCTACCATTTCAACATCAAGATGGTTGGTAGGTTCATCCATAATTAGCAACACATGTTTGTGATCAAAACCTGCATCAATGAGCGTACGGGCCAGTGCAATGCGTTTTTTTTGTCCACCCGATAGCGTGGATGTGATTTGATTTAAGTTGTGAATTTGCAGTCGGCCAAGAATTTGCTTCACTTTCGATTCAAAATCCCAGGCACCCATTTCATCCATTTTAATGATTGCCTCACTCAATATTTCCTGGTTTTCCTGCTCTACTGCAGATTCGTATTGTTTGATGGCATTCAGGATTGGGTGATCGTGTTGAAAAATGTTTTCAATGACTGTTGCTGAAAGATTCATGATCGGTTCCTGTTCAAATAAGACAACAGTAACATCTTTATGAACCCAAACCTTGCCGTCATAGGGAGTTTCTTTTCCCGCAAGAATTTTTAACAGAGTAGATTTGCCCGAACCGTTACGTGCAATAAGTGCAATTTTATCTCCTTCTTCTATATGAAAAGACAGTCCGCTGAATAAGGGTTGAATACCATAGCTTTTCGAAATATTTTCGGCGGAGAGATAATGCATGCGTGCAAAGATAGGCTTGTGAAAGATTTAAGAGAGATATCCGATGAACAGGCAGATTAAAATTGTAATGATGAGTACAATCCATATTTTTCTTTTCTCCCAAAATTGTGCTTCTTGTTTTTGTTTGATGATTTCATCGATTCTTTTTTTTAATTTATAATCGATAAAAGATATTTCATTCATGTGCTTTGCTGCTTCAGTACAAACAGACAGAGGAAGATGCTTAAGGGTATCAACAACAATAGAGAAAATAGTATGATTTATTTCGTTATCATTTTGTTTTTCAAGGATGCCTATCATTTCATCTGAAAGTATCGAATTCAATTGATGCAGAACCCTGCTTTCATTCAAACGAGCGGGATCTGCAAATCTTAATTGTTGGTTGAGTTCAATTACTTTTTTGAGAATAACATCTCCGCTGATGATTTCTTCATTCAGTATTATTCCCTGTGCTTTTAATCGCCATCGTTCCTGCAGGTATTCATTTCTTTTAACCGGTTCTGTGAGTGTTTCGTATGCTTCTCTTATTTGATCGTATAAAATTGTTTTTTCAGGATCGTGATTGTGTTTATCAGGATGATAATTCATTGCCAGCTTCCTGTATGCCTGCTTTATTTGATTTATATCTGCAGATGCTTTGATTCCGAGTATGGCAAAATAGTCTTTCAAGAAAGCAAAGGTAATAAAGGGAGTATGGATAAAATTAAAGAGGTGTGCTTCCTTCTATTTCATAAACCATCTTTTCTCCATAAGCTAGTGAAGGAGTTTGGTATCCGTGCTTAAATTTTCCATCAGTGATTTTTACTGATATCCACAAGCAAGACAAAGCCGTAAATGTATATCCCTCCTTACAGATTAAACGGGCAGTGCATAAATCTCCTTTTTGATTAAATGCTTCACCCCAAACGTAAATGGAAGATTTTTCTCTTTGCTCATCAGTTGGTCCGGGAGGACGGGCATTTATTTTATTCTGAATAATTTTCCTGACAACTTTTCTCCGTAAAATCCAGTTAAAGAATCCTTGTAATCGAAGAACCCAATATGCCCATTTCGGTACACGGATATAGGTTTCAATATCGGGTATACCTGTTGAGTAATATGCCGTCGCTACATCACCCCAGGGAATTGTCATACAGAAATAATTTCTTCCCTTAATATTTACGTTTTTTGAAGCATGTCCGAGTGGTATATGTACAATCTTTCCTTTTTTTCTTGCCGCTCCGCCTTCTCCCAATTTCTCCGCCATGGTAGTGGCGGTACCATGACTCAACCCGCCAGAACCTTTTGTAATAAAACCTAATTTCAAACTGACAGCATCAGGCATTTGTTTTTTCAACTGCATAGCAATACAGTCAGTCGGTACTACATCAAAACCTGCACCCGGCAACAACATGACACCGGCATCAGTTGCTCTTTGATCATATTTCTTAATCATTTCAAACACAGATAGATCGCCGTTGATGTCTATGTAATGGGTAGATGTTTGTAAGCAGGCTTCTACCATTGGTTGAGCTGTTCGTGAAAAAGGTCCGGCAGCATGAATAACAACAAGGATGTCTGATAAATTATCTGCAATCACATTGATATTGTCAATAGAAAATATTCGGTATTCGAAATTGTATTTTTCAGCTAGTGCCTGAACTGATTTCTCCGTTCTGCCGGCAATAATCAATGAAATATTTTTCTCTTTTGCAAAACGGATAATTAGTTGTCCGGTATAACCATTAGCCCCGTATAATAAAATTTGTTTTTTGGGTGTCATGCTGCATTCCAGTTTATCTTTCTCAATAATTCTTCTAAGAATATCCTGTCTGTATCATCATAAGTGTTGAGTGATTCACTGTCAATGTCTAATACAGCAACTACTTTGTTATTTCTGATTATAGGTAATACAATTTCTGATTTGCTTTTGCTACTGCAGGCGATATGACCGGGAAATTGTTCTACATCCGGAACAATGATTGTTTTTTCTTCTGCCCATGAAGTGCCGCATACGCCTTTTCCTTTGCGAATACGTGTGCATGCAAGCGGTCCCTGAAAAGGCCCGAGTACAAGCTCATCACCATCTCCGCTTACCGATGGTTTAACGAGATAGAATCCTACCCAGAGCCAGCCAAACTGTTCTTTCAATGCGGCGCATATATTTCCAAGGTTTGCATATAAATCTGGTTCGCCGGTTATAACCGCTTCGATTTGTGGCAATAGTGATTGATATTGTTCCTCCTTGCTTCCTTTTTCTATAATTAGGTCTTCGGCCATGTGAATAAATTAAGAAGAAATAAAGGTACGTGATGATTTCATGGTTTGATGAAAATGCTTACGTTTGTTCATATTCAACGGGTCAAATCAGTCACATGCTCATTCGTTTTCTTTTAATTCTTATTGCGGGTATTTTTTTGAATCACTCCCTTTTTTCACAAGCCTATTTTACAAGTAAAGCGAGTGGACGCTGGAACAGTACGTCTACCTGGAAGCTGGAATCAGGCATAAGTGCAGCAGGTGTTCCCGGTGCAACAGATTCAGTAGTGATTTTAAACAGTCATAAGGTAACAGTAGATTCATTACATCAATGTTTGAGTTTATCGGTGAGGCAGTCTGCAGCGTTAATATTGGATAGTATCACTTCTTTTCTAACTGTCATCAACAACCTCTCTTTAACTGATGGTTCAAGTGTTTCTGTTTCGAGCGGAAACCTGACAGTCAGTGGTAACAGTACCATTAGTCTGTCTACACTCACACAAACAGGAGGAATCGTTTCCATTGTCGGACTTGTGAATGCTTCTAATACAAGTTTTACAACGGGAAATACAATTATAGATATTCAGTCGGGTATTTTTAATACTATAGGCGGACTCAGTCTTTCTGCGATTACGCGACCTGCTGAGTTACGTATTGGAACAGGCCTTGCAAATGTAGTTGGAGCATTGATCACATTTGGCGGAGGAGCGAAAGTGCGTTTTACAGGAGATGGTTCATTGGTGCTGGCCGGATTGGTAACGATGACCAATACAAATTTTGTAGCAGGCAACGGAAGGGTAGTATACGTAGGGATACCCGGTGCGAATCAAAATGTTGCTTCGCTTAATTATAATCGTCTGGTCATTACCGGAATAGGTGCAGGCACAAAAGTGATCAGTGGAACAGTGAATGTCAGTGATACACTCACTTTATTGTCAGATACCTTACAGATCAATTCCGGTTCATTGACGATGGCAAATAATTCCTGCATCATACGCACTGCAGGGAAGATTTTATCTGCACCAAATTTTGCAGGGCAGGTTGATTTGATTTATAACAACGTGCAAAGAGATACCACGGGTCCGGAGTTGCCTGTGAATCTACAAACATTAAGAAACTTTACGATTGCCAATGCCGGCGGAATTGCTTTGAATGCAAATGCATATGTAAATCAGAAGCTTTTCTTAACAGCAGGAGAGCTGGATACAAGAAATAATATTTTATTTATTCGTAATAGCCAGGGAGGAGTAACAGATGATCCGGCAGTGGAACAAATAGCAGGATATGTAAACGGAGTAATAGAAAGAAGCATTGGAGTATCTGCGGGCATTCGTTTATTTCCTTTTGGAACGGGTACGGTCAGAAGAAGTTTTGAATTGAATTATACCACAGCTCCATCAGCTGCAGGTTCCTTACAAGTAAGATATGTCAACTCAGCTGCTGATCAGCAGTCGGGATTGCCTATAACGGAAGGTACAGTAAAATTAATCAGTGCAACACCTTTCTACTGGAGAGCAAATGCTGTCGGAGGATTATCGGGAGGAACTTATTCATTGCAACTCACGGCACAGAATATCACGGGTATTCAGGATTTTCAATCGCTGCGTATTTTAAAACGTACAGGTGATGGAGCACCCTGGCAGTTGGATGGCATTGCAGGTGTGAATACGGGAAGCAATATATCGCCGGTTGTTGCACGTACCGGTATGAGTGGTTTTTCAGATTTTACAATAGGCGTAAATGAGTCGACTACAACATCCATAAATGATATCATTACGCGAAATTCAATCCGTATTTATCCTAATCCTCTTCCGAATGGAGGAATTCTTCATTTGGAAATGAAGGATGAACAAGGGCAGAAATGCTCAATGGTAATGATGGATCTTCAGGGCAGGGAAGTGTATCGGCAAAGTTGGATAGGCACAGGGAATGATTATCAGTTGTCATTGCCATCATACCTTCCTAGTGGAATCTATAAAGTGATGATTAGTCAGGGGAAATTGCTGAGTACACATTCACTAAAATTACAGTAGGGTTTTGGCGGTTAGTTTTTTGTTATTCGTTGAAGCTCGAAGAAATCGTCATGTTGCCTGCTCCGAAAAAGGAAGTGCCTTCGGAGAGCGAGAGCGAATAAGTCTCGATCATCGGGAATATTTTAAGAACAACAAGATTGTCATGTTGAGTGCTAGCGAAACATCTCGCGAAAGATTGTACTGTGTAAGTAGCTTTATAGAAGAAATTTCATCTTTATAGTTGGCTTCTAACTGAATATCTCCAGTTTAGATATCCTCTCGATAAATCGGGATAAATCTCGCTTCCGCTCAGGATGACGGATGAGAGGGGTTACGAGTTAACAACCAATAACCAATAACTAACAACCAACAACTAACAACCAATAACCAATAACTAACAACTAACAACCAACAACTAACAACCAATAACTAACAACCAATAACTAACAACCAACTTAAATATCAATCGCTTCTCCGTATGCTGCAGCTGTGGCTTCTTTCACCGCTTCACTCATCGTGGGGTGGGGGTGAACAGAGTTAAGTATTTCGTGATGAGTTGTTTCAAGCTTTCTTGCAACAACCACTTCAGCAATCATGTCTGTAACGCCCATGCCTATCATGTGTGCGCCTAGGAACTCACCGTATTTCGCATCAAAAATTACTTTCACAAACCCATCTGTTGCGCCGGCTGCACTGGCTTTTCCACTCGCCATGAATGGGAATTTACCCACTTTCACTTCGTAACCTGCTTCCTTCGCAGCTTTCTCTGTATAACCTACACTGGCAATCTCCGGTGTACAATAAGTACAACCGGGAATATTGTTGTAATCCATCGCTTCAGGCTGATGATGGTATTTCTTTTCTAAATAACCAATATGTTCAGCTGCGTTGATACCTTCTTTACCTGCAACGTGTGCGAGGGCCTGACCCGGAGCAACATCCCCAATCGCATAAATGCCCGGTACTGTAGTTTGCTGGTATTTGTCAACAACAATTCTGCCTTTTTCTGTTTTGATACCGTTTTCTTCCAGTCCAATGTTCTCAATATTCGCAACTACACCCGCCGCACTTAGTAGAATATCCGCTTCAAGTGTAATTTCACCTGTTGCTGTTTTTACTTTTGCTTTCACTCCTGCTCCTGATGTATCTACACTTGTCACTTCAGCATTTGTAAGGATATCAATTCCTTTCTTTTTGAATTGCTTTTCCAGTTCTTTAGATATATCTTCATCTTCAACAGGCACTACGCGTGGCATAAACTCTACAATAGTCACTTTCGTTCCCATTGTGTTATAGAAATCAGCAAACTCAACACCTATCGCACCGCTTCCCACAACAATCATTGATTTTGGTTGCGTAGGCAACACCATCGCTTCTCTGTATCCGATGATTTTCTTACCATCCTGCGGCATGCTTGGCAACACGCGACTGCGTCCGCCGGTTGCAATGACAATGTATTTCCCTTCTACGATTTTTTTAGAACCATCAGCAGAAGTCACCTCCAGCTTTCCTTTGCCGGCAATTTTACCGTAACCCATGATCACCTCAATCTTATTCTTCTTCATCAGGTATTGAACACCCTTACTCATTTTATCGGCAACACCGCGACTGCGTTTTACCACTGCAGAGAAATCGTGTTGTACGCCCGAAGCATTGATGCCGTAGCTTGTGCTGTGCTTCATATATTCATATACCTGCGCACTTTTTAAAAGGGCTTTCGTAGGAATACATCCCCAATTGAGACATACGCCACCGAGACTTTCTTTTTCTACAATAGCCACTTTGAGTCCTAACTGAGAGGCACGAATTGCTGCGGGATATCCGCCGGGTCCGCTACCTAATACGATTACGTCGTATGCCATAAATATGAGTTAAATGGTGAAATATTAAATCACGTGCGAAGGTAAATGATGAGCGTCAATTTGCAAAAGTGAATCCGAAGAACATCAATATAAAAACGGAATCTTATGCTTCGTTCATCCGGATGCTTCTTCCCTTGAATTTTTTCCCGTTGATCGCGCGAATCATTTGCGGTGCCTGTCTTGCATCTACCTCTACCCAACTGTTCATTTCCCGCATGTCAATTCTGCCTAATACGTCTTTTCTAAGCTCACTCATATCAAGGATAAACTGTAAGAAGCTTGCTTTGTAAAATCCGTCTTTGGTGCCGAGGTTGACAAATAATTTCTTGAAATTACCTCCTCCTTTGAATTCTCTTCCTTGTGTATCCCGAAACTGTTCTCTGCCTCTGCCTGCTGTGCGTGAAGTCCGGTCTTTATCCTTATGGAAAGAATCAAAAGCCCTGGATCTTTCTCTCACATTCAGGTCTTCAGCATTTTCATAGTATTTCAGGAAGCGATCGAATTCGAGTGCCGCCACTCTTTTTAAAATTTCTTCTTTGCTCATCTCAGCAAATTTCTCCATCAGAAGAGGAACGTAGGTTTCGTATGTTTCATCGCTCACATCGGTATGAATGATTTTATCCATGAAAGACATGAATTGTTTGCGGCATACATCTTTCCCGCTTGGAATTTCCAGTTTGTGAAAAGGAGCCTGAACAATTCTTTCTATTGCTCTGATTTTCCCGATTTCTCTGCTGTGTGCAATGCTCATGCAAATTCCCGTTTTGCCTGCACGACCTGTTCTTCCGCTGCGATGCGTATATACTTCAATGTCATCGGGAAGTTCGTAGTTGATGACATGGGTGATGTCTTTTACATCAATGCCTCTCGCTGCCACATCTGTTGCAATGAGCAGCTGTAAAGTTTTTTCCCGAAACTGACCCATCACCGCATCTCTTTGTGATTGCGTAAGATCACCATGTAATGTGTCAATATCATATCCCTCACGCGTTAATTTCTCTGTGATTTGCTGCGCATCTACTTTAGTCCGCGTAAAAATGATGCCATAAATTCCCGGGTTAAAGTCAATCAGTCGCTTTAATGCTTCATAACGATGCTGCGAGGAAACCACATAGTACTGATGATCGATGTTTTTATTTGCTGTATTAACCTTGCCAACTGTTACTTCGACAGGTTCTTTCATGTATTTACGACTCACCCTGCGAATCTCAGGCGGCATTGTGGCACTGAACAACCAGGTGCTTTCCTTTTTTGGGGTGTTTTGCAGGATGAATTCAATATCATCCTGAAAACCCATGTTCAGCATTTCATCTGCTTCATCCAATACCACATATTCAATATTGGCAAGATCAATGGCTTTACGTTCGATCAGATCTATTAATCGTCCCGGAGTTGCGACCACAATCTGAACTCCTCTTTTCAGATCCCTGATCTGCATACCAATAGAAGTTCCACCATATACAGCAACGATATTCATGCCCTTGCAGTATTTTTTAAAACGTTCCAGTTCGGTGACGATCTGCAGACATAATTCTCTTGTTGGGCATACGACCAGTGCCTGAGGATATTTTTTATTCGTATCCAAAAGTTGTAAAAGAGGAAGTCCAAACGCCGCTGTTTTACCTGTGCCGGTTTGTGCAAGTCCGATCAGGTCTTTGGTGCCGCTCAATAAGACAGGAATCGCTTTTTCCTGTATGGGTGTAGGTTGGGTAAAACCAAGTTCATTAATTGCCTGCATCAGCTTTTCCTCCAATCCAAGCGCTTCAAATAAGTTCATTCTTTTTTTATTAGTGGGTGCAAAGGTAACAATTTAAAAACGGAGAGGTGTTTTGAGGATTGCAGAAGGTGCATTGTCATAACTTTGCAGCATGCAAAAACTCGGTATGGATGAGTTGAATCGTAAATCGGTGGAAGAGTTTCACCGATCGAATAAGCATCCGATTGTCGTTATACTGGAGAATATCAGAAGCATGCATAATGTGGGCAGTGTGTTTCGTTCTGCAGATGCTTTTTTAATAGAATCCCTTTATCTCACAGGATACACACCTTGCCCGCCTCATCGCGATATTCATAAGACAGCACTCGGGGCAACGGAAACGGTTGCATGGAAATATTTTCAAAAATCTTCAGAAGCAATTGAATTGCTCAAAGATCAGGGCTATACTGTTTATGCAGCAGAACAAACCAATGAGAGTATTCCTACTCAGGAGTTGTCATTTTCAGATGGGAAAAAAGTGGCGATCATTTTTGGTAATGAAGCGAGTGGGGTGGAGGAAGAAACATTAAACAGCTGTGACGGTGCCGTTGAAATTCCGCAGTTTGGCATGAAACACTCATTGAATGTGAGTGTTGCTGCCGGTATTGTGATGTGGGAATGTGTCCGCAAATTGAGCCTTGCTTAAAAGATTATTTATGATCAGGAACTATTTAAGTTTAATTAAATTTTCTCATACGGTCTTTGCGCTTCCTTTCGCATTGATTGGTGTTTTTCTTGGTATCAATGACTGGCAGAAGGGAGGGAAATATATTCCGGCTCATAGCTGGAGTCTGATAAATAGTTTACAGCAAAATGAAACGGTTTATGTGATAAAAACCATACTTCTTGTTGTTTTATGTATGGTTTTTGCACGAAGTGCAGCTATGGCATTCAACAGATATGCCGACAGAAAGATTGATGAAAAAAATCCACGTACGGTTATACGTGAAATTCCTGCGGGCATCATTCAGGCCAAAAGTGCACTTGCTTTTACGATACTAATGTCGGTATTATTTGTTTTTACATCATATCTCATTAATCCGCTTTGCTTTGTCCTTTCTCCGGTTGCCCTTTCCGTCGTGCTCGGCTACAGTTTCACCAAACGATTTACTGCGCTTTGTCACCTAGTGTTGGGATTAGGTTTGAGCCTGGCTCCGATTGGAGCTTATTTGTCGGTCACAGCTCAGTTTTCAATCATTCCGCTTTTGTTTTCCGCTCTTGTTTTATGCTGGGTGAGCGGTTTCGATATTATTTATGCTTTACAGGATGATGCATTTGATAAGAAAGAAGGGTTACACTCCATACCGGTTGCTTTGGGAAGAAAAAATGCTTTGCTGTTAAGTCGTTTCTTGCATATGATCGTTGTTGCTATCCTGTTAACCATTCTTAACCTCGGAGAATTTGGTATATGGTACAATGCAGGTGTGTTAGTTTTTACAGGCTTACTAATATATCAGCATACACTCGTGAATCCGAATGATCTGCGCAGGGTGAACCTTGCTTTTTTTACTTCCAATGGGATTGCCAGCGTTGTTTTCGCCATCTTTGTCATCACTGATATTTTAACCTGATGGCAAGAATTCTTTGCATAGACTATGGTGGGAAACGAACGGGTATTGCCGTAACCGATCCTTTGCAGATTATTGCAACCGGATTGACAACCATTGACACTAAAGATTTCCTCTCATTTTTAAAAGAGTATTTTTCAAGAGAGCAGGTTGAGAAAATTTTAATCGGCTGGCCGCTTAATCTGGATGATACAGCTACGCATGCAACGCCTCTGGTGGAAAATGCAATTAAGCAGCTGAACAAACATTTTCCGTCAATACCCGTAGAAAAAGTAGATGAACGCTTTACCTCCAAACTTGCAAAAGATGCCATGTTTGAAATGGGACTCAAAAAAAAGCAGCGAAGAGATAAAAAACTGCTCGATGAAATTGCTGCCACAATGATGTTGCAGGAATACCTGGCCAATCGCTGATCAAGTCTTTATTTCCCGAAAGACAGATGTATCTTTGTATATTATCAATAACAACTATTATTCTTCGACTATTATCAGCTAATTCAGAATTATGATTTTACCCATTGTTGCCTACGGTTCAGACGTATTGCGAAAAGTTTGTCGCGATATTGATGCGAGTTATCCTGATCTTCAAAAACTGATTGCCGACATGTGGGAAACCATGTATGCTTCAAGTGGTGTTGGATTGGCTGCACCTCAGATTAATCGGGATATTCGTTTGTTTGTAGTAGACAGTGAGCAGCTGTTTCACAGCATGGATGAGGAAGAGACGTTGCAGTATGGCGATAAGCCAGGAGTAAAAAAAGTGTTTATCAATGCAAGGATTGCGGAGTTGGGTGGACAGGAATGGGCATACAATGAAGGGTGTTTGAGTATTCCAAGAATTCGTTCTGATGTTTTCAGGCCCGAATCCGTAACATTAAATTATTATGATGAAAACTGGCAGCAGCACACTGAAACTTTTCGTGGCATTACAGCTCGTGTTATTCTGCATGAATATGATCATATAGAAGGGAAGCTCTTTATCGATTATATGAAGCCTTTGAAACGTAAACTGCTGAAAGGGAAACTGGATGATATTTCTAAAGGCAAAATCAATGTGGATTACCGTATGCTTTTCCCAAAATAAAATGCGGATCATTTTTTGCTTATTTTTTCCAATGTTTATAGCAAGTCGATCCTTTGCTCAGGATTCGGCAGTGCGCGTTGGTGAAAATATTGTTTATCTCAAGGAGGTTGTTGTAGGGAAAGGACTGGATATTCCGGCATTTATTCAATTCGCAAAGGAGGATACCGGCTTTTATAAAGCTTTCAAAAATTTAAGGGTGCTGCAGTTTCGGGCGATCAATGATATAAGAATGTATGGCAGAAAAGGACGTCAAATTGCTTCTCTATTCAGTCAGTCTTTAAATGAAGTGAAAGGAGGATGCAGACAGACAAAGATCCTGGAAGAAGCTTCGTCAGGAGATTTTTATGATGAAGAGGGGACATACAATTACTACACGGCTTCTCTTTATGCTTCATTGTTTTTTACGAAAGGAAAGGTTTGCGGAGAGAGCAATCTGGTAGGTCGAAAATCTTTTGATGTTCGAAAAGAGAAGGGCATGGAAAAGCACAAAGAAATGCTCAAGATGATGTTCTTTTATCCGGGTAAGCCGATACCCGGATTGCCTGGAATCGGTAATAAACTTGGTGTGTTTGAAAAGCCTGAAATCGATTATTATGAAATGGTTGTTGATCTGGTGAATTTTCAGGGAGAAGAATGTTATCTTTTAAAAATCAGACCGCGAAAGGATTTATCATTCTGGCTCAGCAATAAAATTGTACTCACAGAGATGGATACCTGGTTTTCTGTTACTGACTTCTCTGTTCTTGGAAAATCATGGAAATTAAATTACAATGCAGGGGTATATGATTTTGATGTCGCTATGGATGTGCAATTAAAAAGATTCGGCAGTATGACTGTTCCAACAGTAATGCGCTACAACGGAGACTGGGATGTGCCGTTTAAGCGCAGAGAAAAGGGGGTATTCACTGCAACACTTTCTGATTTTTCTTACTGAATGTTTTTAGCCTCAACATATTTACGCCATTTCTCTATTACGGCCTGCATGTCATCTGCCAGATCGCTTTGAAAAAGAACTCTCTTTTTAGTTTCAGGATGAATAAAACCGAGTGTCTGTGCATGTAATGCATGACGAGGACAGAGTGCAAAACAGTTGTCAACAAACTGCTTATACTTTGCGTAAACAGTACCTTTTACAATTCGGTCTCCTCCGTAAGTGTCATCATTGAATAAAGGGTGCCCGATATGCTGCATGTGTACGCGGATTTGATGCGTACGGCCCGTTTCCAGTTTGCAGGCTACCAGTGTCGTATAGCCGAATCGTTCAAGAACTTCATAATGCGTAATCGCATCTTTACCGTAATCCCCATCCGGGTAAACATCCATGATTTTTCTGAAACGTTTATGTCTGCCAACATGTGCATGAACAGTTCCTTTATCTTCTTTGATATCTCCCCATACAAGTGCGATATATCTTCTTTCTACGGTATGGTCAAAAAACTGTTTTGCAAGTGAAAGGCTGGATTGATGGTTTTTTGCAAGAACAACCAGTCCGCTTGTATTTTTATCAATGCGGTGTACCATACCGAAACGTGGCAGTTGTTCTTCTTTTAAATCTGGTTGTTCCTTTAGAAGATGCCACAGTATGCCGTTTACAACCGTGCCGTCCGGATTGCCGCTTCCGGGGTGCATGATGAGGCCGGCCGGTTTATTGATTAAAACAACTGAGCTGTCTTCGTATATGATATTAAGTGGAATTTCCTGGGGAATAATTTTACGATCATCGGGAGAAGTGTCGGAAAATGTGATGATTTCATCTCCGGGTTTAACTTTATAGTTAGCTTTTACCTGTTGGTTATTGACGAGTACAAAACCTGCTTCT
>Ga0315902_10005381_pt1 | contig 18093 bp, 11 predicted proteins | sample LakEriMetagenome_9_FD_203523 | JGI IMG/M metagenome (GOLD analysis project Ga0315902, IMG submission 203523) | Freshwater fungal communities from buoy surface, Lake Erie, Ohio, United States - Buoy 12 MA117 | ecosystem: Environmental > Aquatic > Freshwater > Lake > Lake biofilm | place: USA... | reverse complement strand
GCCGGGGCCGCGGGAAGATGAGCTCGAACCGTCGGTCGTCGCCCGGCGTCCACAGCAGGCCGCCGGCGGGGAGGATGTTGACGTCGTAGCGGTCGAGGTAGATGACGCCGGCCACGATGCGGAGATCGGCGTTGGCTTCGTAGGCGCCGAAGCCGTGGCCCGTGATGCGGAACGCCTGTGGCGTGTCGTTGACGAAGTCGCTGTACCAGCCTGGCGCCACGGCCAGATCGACCCCGAGCCGGTCGCCGACCTTCCGCATCCATCGGGCCTGGATCCACGACTCGTAGAGCTGGGATGGCAGGCCGGGATCCATCGGCCCCGGCACTTCGTCGATGAACGTGGTGCCAAACCCGGGCGTGACGAGCAGCGGCGAATCGACCGTGGGGGCCGGCATCCCGATCGTGAGGCTCGTCTCGAGGGTGGTGAGGCCGAGGCCGTTGTTTCCCAGCCGCGGCAGTTCGGTGACGGTGAAGATCGCCTGTTGCAGTGCGCCGGGCTTCGCGCCGGGGGGGAGTTTGCGGCCGGGGGGCGCGAACTCCTGTCGCGGCTGGCCCGGCGGGGCGACGTCGTCGGGGAGGAGCGGCTCGGTGAGGTCCTGCGGGTCGCCGAGGGCGGCCAGGCGGATGCGGTCGAAGAAGGTGGTGTCGATCGGAGGCAGCGGCTTCACCTCCCAGGCCTGCTGCGGCGAGGCCGGGGGCAGCGGCCGTGGCTCGGCGGCCGTGGCCATGCCGGCGAGGGCAAGTGCGACGAGGATCGCACGGAACGAACGGCGAGCCCGCGGCGGAAGTTTTGATGATGGGCGTTCGCCAGGTTTGCTTGTGGGTTGACCCGCGCGAGCGGCACAAGAAGCCCCCGGCGGAAGCCGGGGGACTCCGGGTGGCGTGTCTGCCCGGTGGCCATGCGATTTGGGCAGGAGCCGGGGGATCACGTGACGCCTTTCGGCATGGGGGATGGGATGGCGTTCATGCCCGGTGTCCCCGGGTTTCCACCCGGGGCTTCTTGGGGAAACACGAGTGCCCTATCCACACAACAGCCTGCGGGGGGCGTAAGCCTGCGGGGTCTTGTGTTGGCGCGGGTTTGCCCTGGAAGCCCGAGGCGCGAGCCGAGGGAATGTGGTTCGGTGTTCGAGAAGACGGCGCGTATTCCCTCAGCTTGCGCTTCGGGCTTCCTGGCAGCGAGGCACAGACGACGGGAGCCCGCCTCCGCGTCGGCCTGGACGGCCGACGTCCCGCCCGGTGAACCCTTGGCGTTCCCCGCGGCGGGCGTAAGCCTGCGGGGGCCATGGATGGCCCCGCAGGCGCGACATTCAGTACGACAGCCCGAGCCGAAACATGATCGTGCTGGGCAGGTCTTGGTATTGCGGGGGGCCGTCCACATAGAAGAGCTGGCGGTAAAAGACGTAGCCGACCTCGAAGTTGCCGGCCAGACCCGTCGTCGTCTTGGGCACGAACTCGGTGCCGAGGGCGATGCGGATGTCGTTGTAGTCGAATGGTGAGATACCGTTGTAGGCGGGTGAGTTGCGGCGAAACGTCCAGGCGCCGCCGCCGTACTCGCCCGACACATAGCCCCACCAGGCATGGCGGCCGGTGTCGATGAACCGCCGCGCCGCCTTCGGCGCGGGAAAGAAGATGTCGTAGCGCGAGTTCGCGTCGGGGATCCAGGTCAGGCCCACGGCCGGCAAGAGCTTCACGAGATTGCGGTCGAGGTACACGATGCCCGCCTTGCCCTGCATGGTGGGCGTGAGCTGTAGCGTGCCGATGGCCCGGCCCATCACGCGCCAGCTTTGCCACACGAAGACGTCCCAGTTGGTGTAGATGCCGACCCGAAGGCCGAGCTCGGCCCCGAACAGCGGCGTGAACTGCGGGTTCCACGCGCCGTCGAGAAACACGTCGTATGTGTTGGGCGGCAGGTCGGCGAGCATCGTGGCGGTCGTTTCCGGGCCGTCCCAGAGCTGGAGGCCGAAGCCGGGCGTGATCAGCAGCGGCGCGTGGTTGAGGTTGGCCGGCGAGTTGTGGAAGAACGGCAGCGCGAAGGTGACGGTGGTGTCGAGCTCGTTGATGCCCACGCGGGTGCCCTGCCCGTCGCCGAGCAGATAGGCCCAGCTTCCGCGGGCGCCCTGGTAGACGTGCATCGTCTGCTGATAGGTCTGCTGGAAGGACGAGCCCTGTGCGGGGTAGCCGGCGGGGAACAGCGTGGCCGGCTGGCCAGGGGGCGTTCCCGGCGGCGCGACCAGCGACGGCGCGGCGGGGGAGTAGCCGGGATAGCCCGGCTGACCGCTGATGGCGGAGGGCGCCCAGGTGGACGGGGGCGGCGTGGCGGGGAAGACCTGCGAGCCGGGGGGCGCGTAGGCGTCCCACGTCGGGGGCGGCGCGGCGAGCGATCCGGCCTGGGCGAGTCGGTCGAGGGACGAAGCGGCCGGCGGCGGGAGTTGCACCGTCTGCGCGGCGGCCCACGACGCGCCCCAAAGGAGCGCGGCCAGCACCGGCGCGGACGCCGTCAAGATCCGCATGGAGAGCACCTGTCTTCGGCCGTCCGCGTGGACGGCGGCGGGGGGGTACCGCGCGAGCATGGGCAGGGTCAAGGTCGCGACCCGGCCACTCCCTGATCGGCGGCCATCCCCAAGGTCCCGGTTCGCCCGAGCTTGCCGGGGCCCTGCTATGGTGATTCCCCATGTTGCCTTCCCGGCCCATTCCCGACCCGATCGACCCGGCCGCGCTGCATGCCGCCGGCTTCGCGGCGGTGGAAGTGCTGGCCGAGGCCGAGTCGACGATGATCCGGGCTCGGGAACTGGCGGCCGATGCGTCCTGTCCGCTCCCCGTGGCCGTGATCGCGGATCGGCAGACCCGCGGCCGCGGGCGGCGCGGCGCCCGGTGGTGGCAGCCGCCCGGCAGCCTCGCGGTGAGCATCGTGCTCACGGCCGATGCCGGCACGCCGCCACCGTCGTGGTCGCTCGCCTGTGGCGTGGCCCTGGCCGAGACCTTGCGGGCCGTCACGCCTGGGGTGGAGGCGGTCGTCCGCTGGCCCAACGACGTCGAGGTCGCCGGTCGCAAGCTCGCCGGCATTCTCGTCGAGGCGGTGGCGGGCGGTCGGACGATCTTCGGCATCGGCGTCAACACGACCGGCAGTGCCGCCGCCGCGCCCGCGGCGCTCGTCCGCCGCGTCGCGACGCTGCCCGACCTCGTGGGCACCGCGCTGCCCCGGGAGCGGCTGCTCGTGGAGTTCCTGCCACGGTTTCGCCGGCTGCTCCGGGAACTCGCCGCCGATCCCGGGCTGCTGCCGCGCCGCTACCGTCCGCTCTGCGCCCTCGACGGCGAGCCCGTGACGATCCACGTGGACGCCGCACGGCATCACGGCATCTGCCGGGGCATCGCCGCCGATGGTGCGCTGATGATCGACACGGCGGCCGGGAGGATGCGGTTCGCCTCCGGCAGCCTCACCGACCCGGCCGACGTCTGGCACGGGGAGGGCTGACGCCCCGCTTGGCCCGCGTGGCATAACAGCAGACCTCGCGGCCGCCGGTGGAGAGTTGCCGGACCTGCGCGACGTAGCCCCACCGGCGAAACGTCGTCAGCCACTCGGGCAGGGCTTCCGCCCGAGACCACGTCGGCAATTTGAGCGTGGCGATGATGCCCCGCGGCCGCACGCCGGCTTCCGCGACGATCCGGCCGATCGCCTCCAGCGTGCTCACGGGGTCGATGTTCATGTCGGAGACGACCCAGTCGAAGCCGCGAAACTCGCGGAGCTTCACGTCGCGCGACCGCTTCCGCCAGTGCGTGAACCGGGGGTGGTTCGCCACCCGGGGATCGATGACGGCCGGGTCGATGCCCACGACCTCGAGACCGGCCTCGAGGAGCCGTTGGCACGAGCCACCGGGCGCCGCGCCGAGTTCGCACGCCCGCTCTCCCGGCGTGAGCGCGATCCCGAAGGAGGCGATCGCCTCGTCGAGCTTCAGCCAGGCCCGCGACACCTTGTCGGCCGGCAGCGGCACCGGATCGCAGACTGTGGAACAAGTCTGCCCGAGCAGGATGCGAGGAGTGCCGACCGTGGAAACCCTCGGCGTTTCCATCGGTCGGCCAAGTGGACGAAGGCCATGGAGGGCTTTGTCCACGGGCAGATAGACGCCACCCGGCCAGCAGCTCGCCGGCGTCGCGGCCCGATGCCAGCCGACCCACCAGCGGTCCGCGGTGTCGATCACACAGTCGAGCACGAGGTCGCCGGGCGCCGCGGACGCGTTGGTCTGTGGTCCTAGGCCAAGCGCCGTCAGCAGGGCGGCGCGAATGCCGGTCACGTCCGCGTCGGCCCGTGGATCGCGCGGCCAGACGTGGACGTTCCGCCAGGCCGCCGGTCCGGCGCGGTGCAGCGCTGCGGTGACGAGGTCCGGCACTGTGGCGGCCGTGACCTGGCCCAGCGAGCGGATCATGGCCCGGGCGAAGACCAGATCGGGAAAGAAGTCGTCGGGCGGATCGAAGCCGGCGGGGAGGCGGAACGTCACGGCGCCACGCCGCCAGGCGCCGCGCCGCACTTCCGGCAACACGGCCTGCTGCCGGCGGCAGAGCTCCTCTTCCGCGCCCCCCTGGCAGGCGGCGAGCAGAAACTCGCCCCGTTCGCGGGGGCCGGCGGAGCCGCCGGGGGGGATTGCCGGTGGCGTTGGGCTGGGAGACGGCATGCGGGAGATCCTATTGCCGTGCGGCCCAAAAATCAGGCCGGCCCGGGCGCCCAAGGGCCCGGGCCGGCCTTTCTCGTCTGAACGCTGACGTCCTCACGCTGTTCCGCCGAGGCGGCACGGGGCGAGGACGAAGGGCAGACCGTCGAAACGGACTGCGGGATCCCACGCATGGGACCCCGGGCGGAGCATCCTTGGCGAAACCGGTGGTTTCGCCGTGTTGAAAAAGCTCCGACGGCGCTCCGAGGAGCATCCGCCAGAAACCTTCTCAACGGATGGCTCAGCCGTGGCCCTTCTTCTTCTTGGCGACCTTCTTGGCAGCCTTCTTCTTCTTCTTCGCCATGGAAATGGCTCCTTACCGTGAGCATCCAGACACGCATCTCACGCCCCTTCCCGTGGATGCTCAGCGGCGGGAAAGGGACGACGTTTCGACCGTCGATGCCCGCGCGAGCGCACGGGTGCCTTCGGTCGATTGGAGAGTTGTGAAGGATGACGCCAAAAACTGTCAAGAGAAAATCGCGATTTTTTTTCCGATTTCTCGCGCTGCGTGGATGACTTTGCCGGCGCCGAGCATGCATGCCGCATTCACGACGTCGCGCTACGACTGCCGCCGCGCCCAATCCTCGAGCAGCGCCACCTGGGGGGCGAACGCCTGCTCGGTGACGCCGATCGGGCTCTTGAAGAAGCAGGCCAGCCACTCCAGTGCGCCCGCTTCGCCCGCCCGCGCGGCCCGCTCCACGAGCCGCACGAGATCGAGCACCAGCGGCGCGGCGAGGATCGAATCGCATCCCTGCCACGTGAACTGCATCGTCATCGCGGTGCCGAGGAATCCCTGGAAATGGATGTGGTCCCAGGCCGTTTTCCAATCGCCGAGGCTCTGGATGTATTCGATCGACACATGGGTCTGCGGCGGGTACCCGAGGATCGCCGCCAGGAGGTGGTCCTTGCTGCGGACCTTGGCGGCCTTGTTGCGCGGGTCGTCGAGCACGCGGCCGTCCATGTTGCCGAAGATGTTGTGGCCGACCCAGCTCATGACCCGGAGATTACGGGCCGCGAACATCGGGGCGAGCACGCTCTTGAGCAGCGTCTCGCCCGTCTTGCCGTCGCAGCCGGCATGGGCGATGCCGCGGTCGCGGGCGACGCGCTGCAGGCACGCGGGCGTCGCGCCGGTGGAGGGCGTGAAGTTCACGTAGGCGGCCCCGGCCTCCGCCGCGGCCAGGAAATACAGGCTGCTGGTGGGCAGCGGGCAGGCGGCGGGATCGTCGAGGAGCGGCTCCACGGCGGCGAAGTCGGTGGGCAGGGGGCGGTCCGGCGGCGGTTCCGTCGAGGCGACGTTGACGACCACCACGCGATCCACACCCGCCGCGGCCGCGAAGGCTTCGATGTCGGACCGCACGCGGGCGATCGCCTGCCGCGGCGTTTCCACGAGCACGGCGGCGGCATCGTCGGCCAGACCACGGATCCGCTCCCCGGAGGCGAGCACCGTCCCCGGTCGCAGCCGCCCCTCCACTTCGACGAGATAGTCGGCGGCGGCGTCGATCAGCTCCGGGGCGATCGCGCGGCTCTCGGTCCACATCCGCCGCGCCTCGTCCACGAGCCGGCCGGCGCGGATGTCGTGGCCGCCGACGACGATGGCGGAGAAGTCGACGAGGTCGAGGCTGCGGAAGGGCTCCAGTTCCGTGAGCAGGCCGATCGGCTCGATGGCCTGGCGCCGCAGCGCCGCCAGGCCCACCAGCAGCGTCGTGGCCACGCCCCCCTTCGCGCCGACGAGCCAGAGTCCGAGGCGGGGGCGGGGGCGGCTCTCGGGCATGGGCGATCTCCGGGGTCGGCCGGCGCGGCGATGGGAAACAGAAGAGGGATTGGTATCATTCAACCGCGAACGAGACGCGTCAAGGAACCGCAGGGAGCGCATGCCGGCGATCATGGAGACGATGGAAAAGTCGCACAGCCTCACGACAGCGCGGCGCATGGCGTCGCTCGAGCCTTCCGCCACGCTTGCCATGGCCGCCCGGGCCGCGGCCATGACCGCCGCGGGCACCGCCGTCATCGACCTGTCGGTGGGCGAGCCAGATTTCCCCACGCCCGACCACATCTGCCGGGCCGCGGAGGCCGCGATCCGCTCCGGCAAGACGAAATACACGCCCGCCGCCGGCATTCCCCAGCTCCGGCAGGCCGTCGCCGACGATTACGGCCGTCGCACCGGCCTGGCGATCAAGCCGTCGCAGGTGGTCGTCTCCAATGGCGCCAAGCACTCGCTGCACAACGTCTTCACCGCGCTGCTCAACGAGGGGGACGAGGTGATCGTGCCCACGCCCTACTGGGTCAGCTACGCGGAGCTCATCAAACTCGCCGGCGCCCGGCCGGTGCTCGTCGAGACGCGGATCGAGGACGACTTCAAGCTTCGGCCCGCGGCCCTGCGGCAGGCGGTCACGCCGCGGACGCGGATGCTCCTGCTCTGTTCGCCGAGCAACCCCACCGGCGTCGTCTACGACCCGGCCGAACTGGCGGCGCTGGCGGACATCGCGATCGAGCACGACCTGGCCGTCGTCGCCGACGAGATCTACGACCAGCTCGTGTTCGACGGCCGCCAGAGCCCGTCGTTCCCCACGCTGCGGCCCGGGCTCGCGGAGCGGACCGTCGTCGTGGCGGGGGTGAGCAAGACATATTCCATGACCGGCTGGCGGATCGGCTGGACGATCTGCCCCGAACCGCTCGCCAAGGCGATCGGCAACCTGCAGAGCCAGGAGACGAGCAACCCCTGCAGCGTCAGCCAGCATGCCGCCATCGCCGCGCTCACCGGACCGCAGGAGTGCGTGGCCGAGATGCGGGCGGCGTTCCAGAAGCGGCGCGACCTCGTGGCCGGGCGGCTGGCGGCGATGCCGGGCGTGCGGCTTCCCGACATCGGCGGCGCCTTCTACGCCTTCTTCGACATCGCCCCCGCCCTGGAGCGCTCCCGCAGCCGCGGCATCGCCACGAGCCTGCAGTGGTGCGAGGCCCTCCTGGAGCAGGAGCACGTGGCCTTGGTCGCCGGCAGCGCCTTCGGCGCCGAGGGACACGTGCGGATGTCGTTCGCCGCGGCGGAGGAGAAACTCGCCGCCGGCCTCGATCGCATCGCCCGGTTCCTGGCGTGAGCCCGCCGCGCGGCGCGATCGGCATCGTGCTGGCCGGTGGCCGGGGACGACGGCTGGACGCCGCCGCGCCGCCCGGCGGTAAGGCGGCCCTGGAGCTCGCCGGACGCTCGTTCGTCGAGCGGATCGTCTCCACGGTCGCCGCCGAGGTGGATCACGTGATCGTCGTGGCGGCGCCGGAGCAGGCCGTTCCCGCCCTGCCCGACGGAGTGGAGATCGTGCGCGACAGCGAGCCGGGGGGCGGGCCGCTCGCCGGCCTTCGCGACGGCTTGGCAGTCGCGGCGGGCCGCAACCCGCCGCCACGGACGGCCTTCGTCTGCGCCTGCGACGGGCCGCTGCTGGGGCGGGCGGTGGTGCGGCTGCTCGTCCGCCGCGGCCTCGACACGGGGGCCGCCTGGGTGGTGCCGGAATGCGACGGCCACCCGCAGGTGCTGCTGTCGGCGATCGCCCCGAGCCTCCTGCCACGGATCGCGGCCTACCTCGCTACCGGCAGACGGGATCTCCGCGGCCTGCTCGCCACGGTCGATGCGGAAGCGCCTGGGCTCGTCGTGCGGGTGACCGCGGCGGAACTCGCCACAGTCGATCCGGCGGGCGACGCGCTCCTCGACGTGGACACGCCGCCGGACCTCGCACGGCTGCGCCGGCGCGGAATCCCGCCTTCTGTGCCGTGAGCGGGGCTTTCTATACTCCGTCTCCATGGCGCGCACGCATTCGCGATACCAGGGCGGGAGGCGACGTGGCCGATGGGCCGTGTTCTCGCTGGCGACCCTCGCGGTTCTGGCCGGTGCGGCCTGGATCGCGCCCCGGGTGCTCGTCCTCACGAGCCTGCGGGATCGGCCTTTGGAGGCGGCGCTGGCGGGCATCGACGGCAGCGTGTCGAGCGCCGGGGCCAGTTGGGGATGGCTTGGCGGCATCGAGTATCGCGACATCCTCCTCCGCGACCGTGCGGGTCGGGCGCTGGTCGCCGTGCCGCGGCTGGTGATCGACCGGGGGCTGGTGGCGCTGGCCCTCGATCCCCGCGACATCGGCACCATGCGGCTGGTCGGTGCCGAGGCGGTGATCGACGTCCGCGCCGGCGGCAGTTCGCTCGAGGACGTGCTCGCACCCTGGCTGGCAGCGACTGACGCCGCCGCCGCGCCGGCATTCGAGCTCGAACTGGTCGATGCAACGGTCGAGTTTCGCGACCTCGTGCATGGCGATGCCTGGCGGCTGACGGAACTCTGCGCGGCGGGCAGGGTGACGCCCGCGGAGCCGGCCGCGGCCTGGACGGTGGCCGGCCGCGTGCGGCACGCGGGCGCGGCGGATGCGGCACCGGGAGCTGCGGTCCCTGCGGTCGCGGTGCCCGAGGAGCGGCTCGATCGGGCGACGATAGCGGCCCGCGCCACCGCGGCACTCGCCCGCGACGGCGGGTTTTCCCTCTCGGCACCGGCCGGCGACCCGGCGGTGCGCACCGTGACCGTGGCCACGCATCGGCTGCCCCTGGGCGTCTCGGCCGTGCTTGCCACGCGGTTCGGCGGCGGCTGGGTCGCCGACGGCCTCGCCGACGTGCGGCTCGACGCCACGCTCGCCGGCGCCCAGGCACGGCTGATCGGCTCCGTGTCGGCGCAGGACCTGGCCATCTGCCGCGCCGCGACGCTTGCCGAGGTCGTGACGATCGCCCGCATCGAGGCGCCGCTCGACTGCGCGGTCGAGGCCGGGCGGCTCGTGGTGCGAAAGCTCAACCTCGAAAGTCCATTCTTGCATGCCGAGGCTTCGGGCCGGATCCGCCTGCCGACCGGGGGCACGTGGGACTGGGGCGATGGTCTCGTCGACGACGACTTCGCGATCGCGGCCGACATCGACGTGGCGGCGGCATCCGCCGCGCTGCCGGGCGGCATGCGGGTGCGGCCCGATGTCCGCGTCACGGATGGCCGGCTGCAACTGGCCGCGGCATCCCATGCCGACGGTGATGACCGCGTGCTCGAGGTACGGCTCACGGCACGGGATCTGGCGGCGGTGCAGAGCGTGGCGGCCACCGACGGCGCGAGCCCGACGCAGCGGCTGCTGCGGTGGAACGAGCCCTTCACGGCCTTCCTGCGCGGCCGCCGCAGCCCGGGCGCGAGCCTGCGGATCGAGGACGCGCGGATCGCGTCGCCGGCGGTCGAGGTCTCGGCGGCGGGCGACGCCCGGGCCGCCACCATCCAGTGGACGCTCGACATCGACGACCTGGTCGGCGAGGTCGCGGAGGTCCTCGATCTCGGTGGCGCGTCGCTGGCCGGCGCGTCCCGGGGCCGGATCGACGTGGTGCAAGCCGATCCGGCCGGGCCCGCGACGGTGAAACTGTCGGCGAGCGTCACCGATTTCGAACTCGCGGCGCCCGGCCGGCCCACCTGGAAAGACGCGGAGATCACCCTCGCCGGCGAGGCGTCCGGCCGGCTGGCAAACGGCGCCGCGATCGTGGAGCAGGCCCATGCCGCGGTCACGGCGGGCGGCGACCGGCTGGAGGCGACCCTCACCGGCGGTGCGATCCTCGGCTTTGCCGACGGCCCGTGGGTGCGGCCCGGAGCCGACGCCACGGCGCTGGCGGCGGACTGCTCGCTCGTCGGCGACCTCGACCGCTGGCAGCCGCGCTGGGCCGCTGTTTGGCCGGCGGTGGCGGGCTGCGGCGCCTGGTCCGGCACTGGAAAGGCCACGGCGGCCCTCGCCGCCCGCGGGGCGGCCTGGCAGATCACCCGGGCCGGCGTCGAGATCGAGAAGCTGGCGATCCGCATGGCCGATCGCAGGATCGACGAGCCGCGGGTCGTGGCGACGGCAGCCGGCCTCATCTATCCCACGAGCGGGGCGATCGAGGTGTCGTCGGGCGAAGTGCTCACGACCACGCTCTCGGTGCGCACCGGCGGCATGGCCTGGGCGCCGCCGGCGGCGGGTGCGGTCGATCTCCTGGCGTTGGTCGATCGCGTGCGCGGCAAGGCCCAGTGGCGGGCGCACGCCGGCCGCCTCGAGCGGTGGCTGATGCCGGCCGAGTGGGTCGAGCGGTGGCCGGTCACGGGGGAAGTGGCGGGCACCGTGGAGGTGGCCGATGTCGGCGGCGGCGCAAACCTGCTGTTCGAAGCCACCGGCACGCAGCTCTCCATCGGCCATGTGCCCGATGCGGCCCGCCGCGCGGGGGGACTGCCGCAGCCGGTGTGGAGTGAGCCGCGGGCGAAACTCGTGTGTGAGGTGACGCGTCCGGCGGGGACGGAAGGGGTGCGGATCGACCGGCTGGGACTCGAGTCGTCCACCGTCGGCATCTCGGCCCGTGGTGGCGTGCAGGATTGGTCCGGGAGGCGACGCCTGGAACTCGACGGCACGGCCGCCTACGACTGGGCCCAGGTGTCGCGGCTGCTCACTCCGTGGACCGGCGGCCGGCTGCGGGTCAGCGGCGCGGGCGCCAGGCCCTTTGCCTTCCGCGGACCATTGGCCCGGCCGGCCGCGATCGATCCCCCCGCCACATCGACGGCCGAGATCGGCACCGTGCCGCTGCCGCAGCCGTGGCTCGCCGCCGCCCGGGGTTCCGGCGACGCCGGCGATCGTGTGGCCCGCGTCACGCGACCGGCGCCGGCCGTGCGGCCCGGCGAGTCGGTGCTGACGACGCTCGCCCGCGGTGTCACGGTCGATACGACCGCCGCCTGGACGGCGGCCGAGTGCGACGGCTTCGCGATCGGCGCCGGCGAGATGCCGGTGCGGCTCTTCGAGGGCCAGCTCGCCTGCGGGCCGTTCGACATCCCCGCCGCGGGCGGCCGGATCCGCGGCGCCCCCTGGATCCGGCTGGCGCCACCGCCGGAGTTGATCGTGCCGCAGGGGCGGATCATCGAGCGGGTGACGCTCTCCGGCCCGCTGGCCGACCGCTGGGCCGGATGGCTGTCACCGCTGCTCGGTCACGCCACGCACACGCGTGGCGTCGTGACCATCGACACGACCGGCGCGCGGCTGCCGCTGGGCGACCCGTTCGCCGGCGAAGCCGCCATGCGGGTCATCTTCGAAGACCTCGAAGTCACACCGGCGGCGACGGTGCAGCCGCTGGTGAGCCTGCTGGCGAAGCTGCAGGCGGCGGTCGATCCGCGGTTCGCCGTCGGCGACAAGGTGGTGCTCCTGCGGGTGCGGCCCGATCCGGTCACCGTGCAGCTGGCCGAGCGGCGGCTGTGGCACGAGGGGCTCGTGATGGACGCCGGGCAGCTGGTCGTCCGCTCGCGGGGCAGCGTGGCGACCGACGGCACCCTGGCGATGGTGGTGGAGGTGGCGCTCCGCGGCGACATCGCCGGCCAGACGCCCGTCATCGCGCAGCTGCTGCGGACGCCGCTGGCGATTCCGCTCAAGGGCACGGTGCACAAGCCGCAGTTCGACGCCGCCGCGATCGACGTCTTGCTCGGCCGGATCGTGGAGAACACGGCGCAGGCGGTGATCCAGGACGGCGTGGTTCGCGGGCTCGAGTCGCTGGAAACGCTGTTTGGCAACCCGCCGCCGCCACAGCCCGCGCCGACCCCGCCGCCGCTGAAGTTTCCAGGCGGGCGGTGAGGCCGGGCTCGTCGGGAATGGTCCGCGGGCCGGGGCTGCCGGGCCCCGTCGCCGGACGTTCGCTGCGGCTCTCCCGGCCTCCGCTCTCTCGGAGGCGTCTGCGCTCCGGCATCCATGCCTGCGCTGGCCGCCTACGCCGGCTCCCGGGGCCCGGGGCCCGGCAGCCCCGGCCCGCTCCTCAAGCATGGGTCGGCACCGCAGGACGTCGGAGGCGGCGGTCCATGCCGGCGATGAGCCGTTCGAGCCGGCGGCGATACGAAAAATGCTCGACCTCCAGCGCGTGTCGCGGCGAGGCGACGTAGGCGATCGGAGACCGCAGCGGCCGCTGCCGCGCGGCGTAGAGCCAGGCGGCGGCTCGGGGGCTGCGCCGGGCGGCGACGGCCATCCGGGCCACGAGCCGCGCCTGCAAATCGGTGAGGCCCCACTGGCCGCTGTCGGGCTGGATCAGGCCGACGACGGCGATGTCGTCGCGGCGCGGATGGAGCAGGTGCAGGTGGAGCCGCGGCAGGCCGGCGGCGGAGTCGGCCCCGAGCAGCCGGGCGTCGATGAAGGGGAGCGTGGGGCGGTAGCCGGTCGCGCAGATGATGATGTCGTAGGTCGCGCGGCGGCCGTCGCGAAACACGACCGCATCGCCGTCGAAGGCCGTCACGTCGGCCGCCGGCTCGATGCGGCCGGCGGCGATCCGCGCGAGCAGGTCCGAGTTGACGATCGGGTGCGTCTCCCAGAGGCGATGGTCCGGTCGCGGCAGGCCGTGTCGCCAGGGAAGGCCGATGGTGCGGTCGATCGCCCGCAGGCTCACCAGGCGGCGGAGCCAGACCGGAATCCCGAGCCGCAGGAGCCGTTCGTTTCGCAGGTCGGCCGGCCGGCCCATGATCTCCCGGGGCACGATGTAATAGCCGCGGCGCAGGGAGAGCGTGGTTGCCGCCGCGTGGTGCGAGCATTCGACGGCGATGTCACAGCCCGAGTTGCCGCCGCCGATCACGAGGACGCGCCTGCCGGCCAGGGGCACCGGATGCGTGGGCGACTTGTAGTCGGCCGCATGGATGAGCACGCTCGTGAACCGCCCCGGCACGTCGGGCATCCGCGGCACATGGTTGTGGCCCGAGGCGATGACGACGCCGGCGTAGTCGCGATCGGCCCCGTCGGTGGTCCGCACCCGCCACCCGGCCCCGGGACCGCCGCGCGGCGCGAGCGACTCGACCGCCGCGTGCGTGCGGATGTGGGGCAGGAGGTCGAAGTGCCGGGCGTAGGCCCGCAGGTAGTCGAGGCAGCGGCGGTGATCGGGATAGGCGGGCCAGTGCCGCGGCATCGGGTAGTCGACGTATTCGGTGAGGCGGCGGGAACTGATGAGCCGCGTGGAGGCGAAGACCCGCGACGTGGGGCTGCCGAAATACCAGTTGCCGCCGATGTCGTCCTCCCGTTCAAGGGCCTCGGCGTCGAGACCGGCGGCGCGGAGGTTCTTGAGGGCCGTGAGCCCCGAGGGGCCGGCACCGATCACGCACCATCGGCCTGCGGGGTCAGCACTGGGCATGGCGCACCAGCGCGGCGGCGAGCCGCGTGAGGTCGTCGGGGGTGTGGTGCCACGAGAGGCTCACCCGCACGAGGCTCTTGCCTTGCGGCACGCTCGGCGGGCGGATGGCCGGCACGAAGAAGCCTTCGGCGGCGAGCGCCCCCGCGACGGCGACGGCCTGCTCCGCGTCGCCCACCACGACCGGCACGATCTGTCCGCCGCAGGCGGCGACGTCGAGGCCCTCCGCGGCAAGCCGGTCGCGGAAGGCGGCGGCCCGGGCGAGCAACTCGCGCCGCCGCTCGGGCTCGACGCCGAGGAGTTCGATCGCCCGACAGGCGGCCGCGGCCACGGCCGGCGGATGGGCGGTGGAGAAGATCCAGGCCCGCGCGGCATGCCGCAGCCAACGGACGAGCTCCGCGTGCCCGGCCACGAATCCGCCGGCCGCACCGAGGGCCTTCGAGAGCGTGCCCACGCGGACATGCACGCCGGCGGCGCAGGCCGCCGCCTCGACCAGCCCGCTGCCGCGCTCCCCGAAGACGCCCGTGGCATGCGCCTCGTCGACCATGAGCATCGCCCCGTGCCGGTCCGCGACGGCGCACAGATCGGCCAGGGGAGCGATCGTGCCGTCCATCGAGAACAGGGAATCGGTGACGACGAGCGTGCGACGGGCGGGACCCGCGGCGGCGAGCATGCGGTCGAGGGCCGCCACGTCGCGGTGCGGATAGATCGCCACCTCGGCCCGCGCCAGCCGGCAGCCGTCGATGATGCTCGCGTGGTTGCGTTCGTCGCTGGCGATGAGATCGCCGGGGCCGACGAGTGCCGCGATCGTGGCGGCGTTGGCGGCGAAGCCGCTGGGAAACGTGATGGCCGCGGGCACGGCGAGAAGGTTTGCGATCGCCGCCTCGAGCCGCTCGTGGGCCTGGGAGTGGCCGCTCACCAGGGGGCTCGCTCCGGCGCCGAAGCCTTCGGCGCAGGCGGCCTTCGAGGCGGCCTTCGTGAGCCGCACGTCGCCGCAATAGCCGAGGTAATCGTTGGAGCCGAAGTTCACGAGCCGCCGGCCATCGAGCTCGACCTCTCGGCCCTGGCGTCCGCTGCGGACGCGGTGCGGCCGTTCCAGGCCCGCCCGCTGGACGGCGGCGAATGCCTCCGCGATCCAATCGAGCGGAGTGGGCAAGGGTCCGGCGGTCGTGGGCGGGGCGGGCGCAGGGGGCTCGAGGCGGCAGGTCATGCGAGGCATTATGCCTTGCGACGCGGTGGCTTCGCCGGGGGCGGAGCCGAGTGGGCGAGCTTTTCGATCGCGCGGAACTCGGCGGCCGTCACCGGCTGCACCGACAGCCGGCTGCCGCGGCGGAGCAGTTCCATGCCGGCCAGGGCCTTGATGCCCCGGAGCTCCTCGAGGGGAATCTCCCGGGGAAAAATCTCGACCAGCCGCACGTCGACCCGCGACCAGATCGGGTTGTCGGGCCCGGCCTTGGGGTCGTGGTAGTCGCTTGTGGGATCCCAGGCCGTGACGTCGGGATAGGCCTCGCGAACCACCTCCACGATGCCGGTGACCGCCGATGGCGTGGCATTGGAGTGATAGAAGAGCGCCCGGTCGCCACTGTGCATCGCGCGAAGGAAGTTGCGGGCCTGGTAGTTGCGGACGCCTTCCCAGCCCGTCGTCCGGCCCTTGGCACGGGCCAGGTCCTGGATCGAGAACACATCGGGCTCACTCTTGATCAGCCAGTAGTGCATGAGGCATCATCCGGGTTCGGACCAGCTTCCATTCGGTTTGCAGCATGATATCGCTTGTGCATCGTACGTCCCTATTGCTGCGTGCTGCTTTCGTGGCCGGTGTGCTCGCGGGGCTTGGCGGCCAGGCCCGGGGACAGGTGTCGGTCGTGGAGCGGCTCAACATCGAGGGCGTCGTCGAGGCGGCGGCCGGCGGGCGGTTGACCATCCGCGACGCGGCAGGCAAGCGGCACGAGGTTCGCGTGCAGGCCAAGGATGAGAAGGGCGTGCCGCTCGCCGACGGCCGGCTGCTCGCCTTCCCGGCCGACGTGCGAGTGACCGGCGGGTTCGACGTCGCCAAGCTCAAGCCTGGGCAGGTGGTGACTTTCGCCGGGCGGCTGAACCGACTCGGCAAGTCGGACGGTGAATTGGCCGCGATCACGCTCATCGACGCGGCCGGCGCCACGATCGGCGTGACCATGCCGGATGAGCCCGAGAAGGCGGCGGAGTTCGCCGCTTGCACGGTCACCGCGGCGGTGAAGTCGGCCGCCAAGGGCCGGATCGTCGTCGAACTCCCGCAGGACAAGGCTTTCCATCGCAAGACGGTGCTCCCCTTCAAGGTGGCTGAAGATGCCGCCAGCCGGCTGGACAGTGGCGATCTCAAACGGATCGAGCCGGGGGCCACGGTGACTCGGCTGGAAGCGGTGCGGCTCAGCAGCGGCGACATCGTGGCCAAGACGCTCGTGGTGGAGACGGCCGCGGCCGCGGCCGTCAAGGAAAAGGGGGACGAGAAGCTCGCCAACAAGTACCGGGCCCTGTCCGACGAGCCGAAGAAGGAGCCCCGGCTCGTGCGCTCGGCCCACTTCGCCTTCCTCACCGACGTTTCCGATCGTGAGGCGAAGATCATCCTCGACAAGCTCGAACGGATGACGGGCCTGTTGGAGAAGTATTTCGGTCGCGGCCCGGCCGGGCCGATCGAGGGTTTTATTGTTCGTGATCTGGCGGTGTTTCCGCCGGGCACGCTTACCGAGGCCGCCGGCGTCGCCAAGATCCGCGAAGGAGCGGGGATCTGTTTCAATGCCCGGCTCGGCAACCAGCGAAAGTCGACGCTCTACTCGAGCGCCGATCACGGCGTCATCCAGCACGAGTGCACCCACGGCTTCTGCCACATGACGTTCGGCTCGACCGGACCGACCTGGTTGGCCGAGGGCGTCGCCGAACTGGGCAACTACTGGAAGGAGGGGGAAGCAGCCGTCGACGTCGAGCCGGGTGTGATGGGGTATCTGCAGAAGGCCCAGCCCAAGCGCGGTCTGCTGGAGATCGCGGTGCCGGGGCGGACGCTGTCGGGCACCTGGCAGGACTACGCCTGGCGATGGGCGCTGTGTCACATGCTGGCCTTCAATCCCAACTACGGTGACCGTTTCAAGCCGCTGGCGATCGCCCTGATGGAGGAGCAGCCGGGCGTGTCGTTCGAGTCGGTCTACGGGCCGGTCGCAAAGCAGGTGTCGTTCGAGTACGACCAGTTCCTGCGGCATGTGGGCAACGGCTACCGGGCCGATCTGGCGGCCTGGCCGTGGAAGGCGCGGTTTCGCAAGCCGCAGGGCGAGGCGAGCCTCAAGGCGACGATCAAGGCGAAGGCCGGGTGGCAGGCGAGCGGCCTGGAGGTGGATCAGGCGGCGCGCTATGGCTGCGAGGCGACGGGAACATGGAAGACGGCGGTCGCCGGGGAGCCGTGCTCGGCGGCCGGTGACGCGGCGGGCCGGGGCCGGCTCGAGGGGGCGGTACTCGCGGAGACCGACGGCGGCTTCACGCTCTCTGCCCCGTTCGTCCTCGGGGACAAGGGGACGTTCTCGGCGCCCGCCGCCGGCCGGTTGGTGCTGCGCTGCTCCGATGACTGGACGCAGTTGGGCGACAACGACGGCGAGGTCGAGGTCACCCTGCGCCGATCGGCAGACTGATCGCGGGCCAGGCAATGCGGTGGGTCAGGGCGCCGTTCCCAGGTTCCGGCGGTGCCAAAGGGCCTCGATGACCGCGGTGCGGTCGTCGGTCCACGGTGCCGCGGCCGGGGCTTCGGCACACGGCCGCCACTGCCAACGATCGCTCGTGGGCCGGGCGTAGACTTCCTTGATCGTGTCGAGAGACCGCGACAGGGCCATCCACTCCGAGGGGATACGGGCGGCGTCGGCCCCGACGTCGACGTCGCGGGCGTAGACGCCGATCCATCCGCCGGCGGCGGCGACCGCCTCGACCACGGGCACGAAATCGAGGTACTTGTTCGACACGTGCAGAGCGAGCACGCCGTCGGCGTGGAGCTTCCGGCCGTAGAGGGCGAAGGCCTCGCGGGTCAGAAGGTGCGTGGGCACCGAGTCCCCGGTGAAGGCGTCGATGACGAGCAGGTCGAGGCTGCCGTCGGGCTCGCGGTCGAGCGCCCGGCGGGCATCATCCACGACGACGCGGGTGGCGCCGCGGCAGTCGGCGAGGAAGGAGAACCAGCGGGTGTCGCCGGCGATTCGCACGACCTGCGGATCGATCTCGAAGAACACGAACTC
>Ga0315902_10005379_pt1 | contig 18100 bp, 17 predicted proteins | sample LakEriMetagenome_9_FD_203523 | JGI IMG/M metagenome (GOLD analysis project Ga0315902, IMG submission 203523) | Freshwater fungal communities from buoy surface, Lake Erie, Ohio, United States - Buoy 12 MA117 | ecosystem: Environmental > Aquatic > Freshwater > Lake > Lake biofilm | place: USA... | reverse complement strand
GTCAAATTCTTCAAGTCCAGTAGAGTAGATTCCTTCGATGACAAATTGTCGTTTAACCGGACTTTGGCGTACAAAAAATGCAGCAATTGTATCTTTCAGTTTATAGTTTAATAAACTAGCTGTTTTCTTAGAAAGAACAATTGGTTCAACATCACCTTTTTGTTTAAAATCAGGTATTTTACCTTCCACTAAATTTTGGCGAAAAAAATTCCAATGATCGCTTGAATACAACCCTTTGAATATGACTCCTAGAACATCTTGTTTATCAATTGTGGAATCTTTACCATTAGCCAACCTTACTTTCTTTTCTTCACTGATTGATTGTATCAATGCTGGTTTGTAAGCTACAGGATAAATTCCTTTCAGATTCTCTGCTTTTTTCAAAGATGCAAAAGCCGGATGATTAATCGGTATTGGGCTTGTTTCGTATGGCGAAGACTCTCCTGCAGTTTTGATGAAAAAATGAGATCCAAAACCCGTGATTTTATGGCGTACTTCTTGTTTGAAACCCTTTACTACTGCAAGCGTCAAAAGGTTTACAACAATGGCTAGTGCAATACTTATGATAGATATCCTAACTATGGGTCGAGAAACTTTCTTACCTTGTACCTCTGATTTAATTAACTTTCGAGCTATGAAGAATTCTGTTTTCAAACCTGCTATCTTGAGGTCTCAAAGTTACACAAACCTATTGATTACCCTATTTGTTCTGCTTAGTTTATTTTCATCTTGTACATTTGGATCAGTCAATGGGCCTTCTGATACGCTGAAACCAATGAATAAAAAGCTCATTGAAAATAATGTAATACTGGGAAATGAGCAAATCGAAAAATACCTACCTCTTATTCGAGAGAAGAGTATTGCGATTGTTGGAAATCAAACATCCATAATTAAGAATACTCATTTAATCGACACACTTCTTGCTTGTGGAGTACAGATCAAAAAAGTGTTTGCACCTGAGCACGGATTTAGAGGAATGGCAGATAATGGGGAACATATATCAAATGAAACAGATAAAAAAACAGGCCTCAAAATTATTTCTTTATATGGGAATGACTCAAAACCAACAACTGATCAGTTAAAAGATATAGAAGTCATTATTTATGATATTCAAGATGTCGGCACGCGATTTTACACCTATATTTCTACTCTTCATTATATTATGGAGGCCTGTGGCGAAAATGACAAAAAGTTAATTGTGCTCGATAGACCAAATCCTAATGGACATTATATTGACGGTCCTGTACTAGAAATGGAATTTAGTTCATTTGTGGGAATGCATCCTGTGCCGATTGTTTATGGCATGACTGTGGGTGAATATGCTCAAATGATCAATGGCGAATCATGGTTGAAAAATAGTGTAAAATGTGACTTAGTGGTTATTCCTTGTCAAAACTACACACACAATACAGCCTATTCCGTTCCCATTGCTCCTTCTCCAAATTTAAAAACAGACCAAGCAATTGCACTTTATCCCAGTCTTTGTTTATTTGAAGGAACAACAGTAAGTATGGGAAGAGGAACGGATAGACCATTCGAAATATATGGTCATCCCAATTTTGAATCTACCGGATTTACATTCACACCTACACCGAGAATAGGTTCAAAAAACCCACCGTTTGCAAACCAAAAATGTAATGGAGTAGATTGCTCGAATTCAACTAATTTTCCAATCTTCCAACTAGATTTAAAACCGTTAATGCAAGCTAAAAAACTTCTTCAACAAAGAGATCAATTTATTAATGCTCCAAGTTTCTTTAATAAACTTGCTGGAAATTCGAAGTTGAAAGAACAGATAGAAAAAAATGTTTCTGAAGTAGAAATCAGAAATTCGTGGAAAGAAGATTTAGAAAACTTCAAAAAAATAAGAGTTAAATACCTAATTTACAAAGATTAATAAACTTCTATTATAGATTCCCTTAAATCATCCGTAATGATGGAATTGGGCAACTTTTTTAGGGCATTTCGAATTCCTGAAGCCGAACGCATTTCGAATAGAGTAACGTTGATTCCCATTTCTTTTATAGTTGTTAATCTTTCCTTGGATATGGATTTACTTTTAAAAATTACTTCCTTTATCTCTGGAAACTGTGCGAGATAGCTTTCAAACGTTGCGGGATCACTTATTTCCAATGCCACATTATATCCAGCGAGGTGTAATTGCTTTAGAAAATTCACATCAGCTGATATTACAACAACTTCAATTGCACTATTTTGCAGAAATTCAATTTGATTTACAGCATTCAAAATTAAATTAGTTGAAAGAATCGTATTGTTACAAGATTCAAAATTCCTCATGTCCAAATACAAGGTTTTACCAATAAGTAAATCTGCGTTCAATTGTTTCAGTTTAGCTAATTTTTCAAAATGGAAAGACGAATACTTGATTTGCTCCAATTCATCCGAAGTTTTATCATAAATACAGCCAGTTGCATTGGTTTGTGTTTCCAAGGTAGGATCATGATACAACCACAACTGTCCATCTTTTGACATTTGTACATCCACTTCAACACCATTACATCCATTTATGGATAAAGCGTACTCAATCGCTTCCTTGGAATTATCATGATACATTGAATTCGGCATATCCAAGCCCATTCCGGCGTGCCCAATAATTTGAATGTTTGTAAAGTCAGATTTCTTGTTACAACCTAATAAAAACAAGCATAATACTAACCAACTAAAACGCATATCCGAAACCAATGGATAATTGATAATGAAGAGTAGAAGCAGAAACAGTTTTGTCCTCTGTATTTTTAAATTTTTCATTCAAAATTCCAACTCCAGCGCGATTGCTTAAAAATAATTTCTTTCCATATTTCAAATCATAACCTAGTTGATAAGCAGTAAAATAATGTCTCTCAATTGCTTTAAAAGTAAAATACGAGGCTGTAAAATCAGAATAAATGGAGATTTTTTGATTTCCCATCAATTTGTAACCCACCGCCATATTAATCAATGGAAAAAAGCGATTTTGAAAAAATGTTCGATTAAGTCCACAACCCAAAGATGTTGAAAGATGGATACGTTTTATCTCCAATCCTATAGAGTGAACTAGAAAATTATCAAATTTTTGTATTGAATAAGTATGAGTGAGTGAAAGTGATTTTTGGTTTGTACTTCTAGATATTTCAGGTTGGGAATAAAAGTCTGAAAACTTTAAAATGAATAAAACGAAAAACAAGTTTTTCAATGTTGTGAAATAATTTTCGGGCATTTTTTACAAGGATATCCTTTGGTTTTGTATTTCTTACAACATTTTTTCTTCTTACCATCCGTTATAAAACAACAAGAACTAGTGAATGTCGAAAGTATTATTTCTTTATTTTCTTGAGTGGACATCCTTATTTAGAATTATTCTAAGCAAAGATATTCTTTTTTTAAAAACAAAATAGAAAGTTAGAATATTCTACCATTCATTTTCTTTACCATCTTCCTTATTGGCTTCTTCAATTAATTTTTTCCAATTGTATGAAAGATCTTCTGAATCTCGAATAATCCATTGATATTCATTTGGTTTCAAATCATATACCTCAATTTGTTCACCTGTATATTCTTCAATCTGTTGCAATAATATTTTCTCAGCAGAACTACAAAAGGATATTGCTTGGCCTTGTCTTGTCCCTCTTCCAGTTCGACCACAACGGTGGACATAATTTTCAGGATTATCAGGTAAATCATAATTGATTACATAATCTACATCTGGAATGTCTATTCCTCGTGCAGCAACATCCGTAGTAACCAAAACATTATTTTCACCCGAACGAAAACGATCTAAGAGTTCAAATCGTTTTTTTTGTTCCATGCCACCATGAATTGACTCCACTTTCACTCCTACTCGCTCCATTGCAGCCTCAACACGTTCTGCTCTGACTTTTGTTCGCACAAATACAATAAATTTTCCATCCTCGTATTCCTTTAGAATATTCTCTAGAAAAAATCGCTTATCATCCATTTCTATAAAGGCAACAGAATGATCAACTTTTCCAGCCACTGGGTTATTCGGTGAAAACTGAATTCGGAGCGCATCTTTTACCACTTGATATGCTAATTTTTTGATTTTCTTATCAATTGTAGCCGTAAAAAATAAAGTTTGACGCTTTTTGGGCATGAATTTCAAAACATCCTCAATGTCTTTATGGAATCCCAAATCCAGCATCAAATCTGCTTCATCCAAAATTAATGTTTGAATTTTTTCCAACTGAATATAGCCTTGGGAGATTAAATCAAACATGCGGCCTGGTGTGGTAACTAAAACGTCCACTTTATTTTGTAACGATTTGATTTGCGATTCTTGGTCTACTCCACCAATCAAACCTAGCGTTTTAACAGATGTATTTTTCCCTATTTCACTAAAAACTGATGCTATTTGTTTAGCTAGTTCACGCGTTGGCACCATAACTAAACATTGAATGTTGTTTGATTTCGATTTCTTTCGATTTCGAATTATTTTTTCTAAAACAGGGATAACAAAGGCTGCAGTTTTTCCAGTTCCTGTTTGTGCAACTGCCATTACATCTTGCCCTTCCAAAATTGGAGAAATAGCACGATATTGAATATCTGTAGGTTTAACAAATCCCAAACGATCTAATTGATCTTTTATTTCCTGTTGGATGGGATAGTCTTTAAACTTCATGACAATTCAAAAAAAAACCGTCTTACGACGGCTTAAATTTTATTTTAGGAAACCAGTTTCGGAAATAAAATTCGTCCACAATGTTCGCACACAATTATTTTTTTCTTTGTTTCGATATCTAACTGACGTTGAGCTGGAATCTTATTGAAACATCCACCACAAGAATCGCGATCTACAGGAACTACTGCCAAACCATTTTTAGCATTTTTTCGCAATCTCTCATAAGCAAACAATAATCGCTCTTCTATATTTTTCTTTGCGTTTTCAGATGAATTAATCAATCGATCTTCATCAACTTGAGTTTCTGAAATGATCGCATCAAGTTCAGACTTTTTCGTAGCCAAATCTGAGGACCGCAATTCTAACTGTATCTTAGCATCGTTTAAAACTTCCTGTTTTGATTCGATTTTAAATTTAGCTTCTTTGGTCTTCTTTTCGTGTAATTTGATCTCTAATTCTTGAAATTCAATTTCTTTCGATAAAGATTCGTATTCGCGATTATTTCGAACATTGTTTTGTTGTTCTTTGTATTTCGCAATTGCTGTTTCAGAATCTTTGGAAGCATTCTTACGATCAGAAATTTCAGTTTCCAATTGCGCAACCTCCGTTTCCATATTAGAGATTCGAGTTTGCAATCCTGCCACCTCATCTTCTAAATCCTGAACTTCCAAAGGCAATTCTCCACGAACTGTTCTTATCTTATCTATCTCAGAATCAATTTTTTGTAATTCAAATAAAGCGTCCAACTTATCTGCTACGCTTAGTTCTTTTTTTGCTGCTTTTGCTGCCATGTATTACCAGTACTTTATTGGATTCGTATTTCGTTCCGTTAAATGGATTGCAAAGTTAGTAAATTTTTTCTTAAGTATGTCAGCAATTAAATGTTTTGTAAATTGTTCGCTTTCATAATGACCAATATCCATTAATAAAATTTCATTATCAGCATCAAAAAATTCATGATATTTAATATCTGATGTGATATACGCATCCGCCTTTTTTGCCTTTGCTTGTTGAATTAAAAAACTTCCAGAACCTCCACATAAAGCAACTTTTCGAATCGAATTATTGGTTGTTGATGAAGTTCTGATTGAATCACAATGAAAAAGTTCTTTTACTCTCTTGACAAAATCCTCTTGTGTCAATGCTTGATCAAACTCTCCTATCATACCGGAGCCCTCGTATGCATTTTCATTTGAAAGTGGTAAAAGATCATATGCGACCTCTTCGTATGGATGATTTGCAAAAAGTGCCGATAATACAATTCTCATTTTACTGTTTTCTACTAAGTATTCCGCCTTTATTTCTTTTACTTCACTTCTCTTTCCAATTTCACCTTCAAATGGATTAGATTCACTTCCAGGTTTAAAGGTTCCTATTCCCTTTGATTCAAAATGGCATTCCGAATAATTCCCAATATGTCCAGCGCCAGCATCATAAAGTGAATTAGAAAGGTTATCCGCATGTTCTTCAGGCACATACACGATTAGCTTGGATAACGACCTTTTCTTTGGAACAAGAATTGACGTATTTTTCAACCCTAATTGATTGGCAATTTGATAGTTAACTCCAAAACGATAATTATCCAAATTTGTATGAATGGCATAAATGGCAATGTTATTTTGAATGGCCTTGATTAGGGTTCTTTGCACATAATCAGATCCTGTTATTTTTTTTAATCCTTTAAAAATTATTGGATGATGTGAAATAACCATTTCACATTTTTTATCGATTGCCTCTTGAATAATTTCCTCTGTACAATCGAGTGAAATCAAAACATTACTTACGAGTTGTTCTTGATTACCGAAAAGTAGACCACAGTTATCATACTCCTCTTGCGTTGAAAGTGGAACAAGTTTTTCCAAATATTCAATAATATCCGCAATTTTCATATTCTTCATGTTTGTAAAGTTAAAAAGTATTGACAAACAAAAGAAATTGACTTAACCAAATCTCATATGAAACACGAAATATCGTACATTTGCAATCTATGAAAGAAGATTTCAAATTAAACACAATTGAAGAGGCTATTGCAGAAATTCAAGCCGGGAAGGTGATCATTGTCGTTGATGATGAAGATAGAGAAAATGAAGGTGATTTCTTAACTGCTGCGCGAAATGCAACACCAGATGTAGTCAATTTCATGGCAACCCATGGACGAGGTTTAATTTGTGCACCTTTAACGGAAGATAGATGTGAAGAATTGGGTTTAAATTTAATGGTTCAACAAAATTCTGCAACGTACGAAACACCATTTACAGTCTCCGTAGATCTAGTTGGACATGGTTGTACAACCGGAATATCGACAAGTGATCGATCTAAAACTATATTAGCATTAATCGATTCAAATACCAATGCAAATGAACTGGGTAAACCAGGTCATATTTTTCCATTAAGAGCTAAAAATGGTGGCGTTTTGAGAAGAGCCGGTCACACGGAAGCTGCAGTTGATTTATCACGCCTAGCAGGTTTTGAGCCAGCAGGAGTCATTGTAGAAATTTTGAATGAAGATGGCACAATGGCAAGATTGCCCGAACTTGTCGAAATTGCAAAAAAATTCGATTTAAAAATCGTATCTATTGCTGACTTAATTGAATATCGCATAAAAAATGAGTCTTTAATTGATCGCATTGTTGACGTACATATGCCAACTGAATTTGGTGAGTTTCAATTACACGCATACAAGGAGAAAAATAGCGGTCAAGATAATTTGGCCCTAGTAAAAGGAACTTGGAACGAAGACGAATCAGTTTTAGTTCGCGTTCATTCTTCTTGTTTAACGGGGGATATTTTTGGCTCTTGCCGCTGCGATTGTGGTCCACAACTTCACAAAGCAATGGAGATGATAGAAAAAGAAGGAAGAGGTGTTATTCTATACATGAATCAAGAAGGACGTGGAATTGGGTTGATGAATAAATTAAAAGCATACAAACTTCAGGAAGAAGGATTAGATACGCTTGAAGCAAACATTAAACTAGGTTTTAAAGGAGATCAAAGGGACTATGGAATTGGGGCACAAATTTTAAGAGATTTAGGCGTAACCAAAATGAAATTGATGTCGAATAATCCCCAAAAAAGGTCTGGATTAATCGGTTATGGATTAGAAATTGTTGAAACAATTCCATTAGAAATTCAAAGTAATCGGTTCAACGAAGCTTATTTAAAAACGAAACGAGATAAAATGGGACACTTCCTAAAAATTGACAATAAATAATATGCTTAGAGCCCAAGGAATAAAAAAATCATTTGGTTCGCTTTCCATCCTAAAAGGAATTGATTTACATATTTCAAATCAGGAAATTGTATCCATCGTTGGCTCATCGGGTGCTGGAAAAACCACCCTTTTACAAATTCTTGGAACACTCGATAAACCCGATTCAGGGAATTTATTCTTAGATGATATTAATCCTTTTGAGCTCAACCAAAAGAAATTGGCTGCATTTAGAAACCAACAATTGGGATTCATATTTCAATTTCACCAACTATTACCTGAGTTTAGTGCTTTGGAAAACGTAATGATTCCTGCTTTAATCAAAGGTGACAACATGACTGATGCAAAGAATTCAGGCATGAAATTACTAGAAATGATGAAATTGAGTGAACGGGCCTCACACAAACCCAATGAATTATCGGGAGGAGAGCAACAACGCGTTGCTGTTTGTAGAGCTTTAATCAATCAACCAAAAGTCATTTTTGCAGACGAACCCTCAGGAAATCTAGACAGTAAGAATGCGAAAGAATTACACGAGTTATTTTTCTACCTGCGGGATGAAATGAAGCAAACATTTGTCATTGTAACTCACAACGAAAGCTTGGCAGATATGGCAGATCGTAAAATTGTGATTACCGATGGTCTTTTGGCAAGTTGATTCAAATGGATTTTGACCAATTAAAAGAATTCCTAGACTTTAAAGCAGAACAATACGAAAAAAGAGAATTTCTGTTAGATGATCCTATTCAATTAGTTCATCGATTTCAAAAAAAGGAAGATCAGGAAATTATCGGATTACTCGTTTCAACCATTGCCTGGGGGAATCGAAAGAGCATCATTACAAGTGGAGAAAAATTAATTTCTATTATGGAAAATTCTCCTTATGAATTCGTAATGAATTACAAAAAATCCAATCAAAAATTAGATTTTGTTCATCGCACATTCAACAGTGCAGACCTTGATCTTTTTATACGTTCCATTAAAAATATTTACCTAAACTTTGGAGGCTTAGAAAAGGCATTTTCAGATAATGTTTCTAATATCGGCATGAAAGGAAGAATTATCAATTTTCGTCAAATTTTCCTGGAAATCGAACACGAGAAAAGAAGTGAAAAACACATTTCCAACCCACTTCAAAATTCTGCATGTAAACGATTAAATATGTTCCTTCGTTGGATGGTTAGACCCCATCATAAACAAGTAGATTTAGGTATTTGGAAAAGCATTTCTTGTTCTGAGTTACTACTTCCTCTCGATGTTCACACAAGTAGAAACGCTAGAACTCTAGGACTATTGACGCGAAAACAAGACGATTGGAAAGCATTGGAAGAGTTAATGAATAACCTAAGAAAAATGGACATCAACGATCCTGTTAAATATGATTTTGCACTTTTTGGAATTGGAGTAAATGAAAAAGATTTGTTTAATGAACCAAATTATTCGTAATTTCATTCAATAATCGAGGCATACTCTTTGATAAGTCGAAAAAAAAAACAATTTTATGAAACATTTCATACTTCTTTCGTTATTATCTGTTTATTCTTTTGCTCCCTTAACTGCACAAAGAACTTTCGAACAACGATATTCATCAATCGAAAAAGAACTTACAACTTGGGATAATGTTAGAGGATACTGGTTGGCGACAAGTTTATTTAATTTATCAAACAAACAGCCCGTTAATGACAGAGCATTTCCAGAAGATTTCACTCCATTTGAATTGGCAAAATTAGTCCCTAACGACGTTAGAAATCGAATTGTAGATACAATAAGAAACAATGCGAATACTCATCCCGAAGAAGCAGACCGATGGAATGTAATGAATTCAATTGTTGGTCGGATAGGATGCTCTTACATATTAGGAAGATCATATGGAGATCCCCACCTTAGTTCCTTCGATCGAGCAAATTATTCTTTCCAAACAGTTGGAGAATTTGTACTCGCGAAATCAACAAAATCAGATTTAGAAATTCAGTGTAGACAAAAACCACAATCAGACAATTTTTCGTTAAATACAGCGGTTGCAATGAATGTATCCGGAGATCGATTGGCAATATATGCAGAGGACAAACCAGATTTTAATTCCTCTCCTATCCGCTTGAATGGAAATCCAATTCAACTAATTGGCAGAACTTATTACTTGCCTCATGGTGGGAATGTACGATTGACGGGCAGAAATTACATTATTACCTATCCAACAGGTGAAATTGTCAATGTAGAAATGAGGCAATCGGGAACGATGCAATTTCTGAATATTTCAGTTCAAATTTTCGATTGTGATCGAAATAACTTCACCGGATTATTAGGTAATGCAAACAACAATGCTGATGATGATTTCAATGGCAATAACAACCGAAGCAACCAAGTCGTTTATTCAAGTGTATTTGGGAATTCTTCAATAAGCCAGCATGCCGAAAAAGAATACCTTGCTTTCCTTGCAGGAAATTTTGCAGAGGAATGGAGAGTGAATCAAACCACTAGTTTATTTGATTACGGAATGGGTCAAAGTACATTAACCTTTACAGATAGAAGTTTTCCAAGGGTACATTTTACAGTTGATGACCTTTCTACTGATCAACGAGAAAATGCAAGAAGAAATTGCGAAGATCGAGGCGTTCTTGCCGCAGATATGCGTGGATGTATTTTTGATCAAGGATTTTTAAATATTACTCCAAATCCAATCCCTTCTAATCCAGATTTCACAAGCGGTGTTGATGTAAAACCAATTCTTCGACCTGCTTTAAACAACAATCAGCATGAATTTTCAGAAGGAAAAACACCAACAGGAAATGCTTTGCCCATTAGACCAGATAATTCAAACAATAATGGTAAAAATGATAAAGAATCCATTGATAGAGAAATCCCTAGAGAAATTGATAAAAATCCAAGAGAAAATTCAACAAATAAACCAATCATTAACAGAGAGCCAAAAGTATCAACACCGAAACCAAATTCGAGCTCCCCAGCACCTAAAAATCCGAGTGTACCTAAACCTTCTTCATCTCCAAACATCAAAGGATTGAAAGGTAAAAACTAATAATTGTTGGGTATTCCAGTTTTTTGAATTACTTTTAGTATTCAGAAATTATGGGTATGCGATTATTGGTATTTATTCTGTGTGTTTTCTGTGTCTCACTTATTTCAAGAGCACAATATTCTCCTTTTTTTAAAACCCAACTTGAAAAGAATCCGAATGAACTTTTCCCGGTTTGTGTTAAAAACGCGAGTAAAAATGAAAGCATTTTAAGACAGAATAAAATCACTATCAAGTATAAAACACAAAACTGGATTTATTTCAATTCAAGTGCAAGTCTTTTAGACATCTTGTCAAAAAAAGAAGGGTTGTCAAAAATGTATTTTGAACTTTCGTCGCCTTCAGGACTGGCTGATACAGCAATAGTTAGACACAAAATCAATCTCGTGCATCAAGGGATTGGATTGGACACAGGATATACTGGGAAAGGAGTAATCGTTGGTATTGTAGATCAAGGAATCGATTTCAATCATCCTGATTTCAAAACTTCAACCGGAAAAACGCGCGTACTCAGATATTGGGATCATACCATTAGTGGTTCGTCTAATTCTCCCTACGGATATGGAATAGTTTGGGATAGTACGGCAATCAACAATGGGACATGTACAAGCCTTGAAACAGGAACATCGCACGGAACCACAGTTTCAGGAATTGCCACCGGAAATGCAAGAGCAAATTCAAAGCATAAAGGCGCAGCACCTGAATCAGACATCATCGTTGTAGAGACCAATTTCAATTTACCAAATTGGAGTTTAACAATAGCAGATGCTTGCGATTATATTTTCAAAGTAGCAGATTCACTTGGTAAACCTGCTGTTATAAATTTATCACTCGGGTCTTATTTGGGAAGTCACGATGCGCGCGATGCTGCTGCCGAATATATTGATTCACTCATTACAGCCAAAAGTGGAAGAATTGTAGTATGTGCGGCAGGAAATTCTGGTGGACAAGGAAAATACCATGTTCATCATGACAATACTTCTGATACTTCATTTGTTTGGAGTGTCAATAATCCTGGTAACACCTTTGTTGGGAATAATAAAATTCTATTTGATTTATGGGGAGACACAACTGATTCGTATTACAGCTTTGCTTATGGCGCGGATCGTCCAGGACCACAATACGGATTTGTAGGAAGAACAAATTTCAGATCTGCCTTGAGTGATACAAATGGCATAGTCGTTTATGATACTATTTACAATAATCTAGGTCAAAGAATTGCTTGTATAGAAACTTGGAGGGAAATTGTAGGACCTAATTTTCACATGCAGGCTGTTTTCAGAACAATCGATTCTTTAAATTACTTATTCCGATTTGAAACTTTTGGTTCAGGAAGTTATGACATTTGGGCGGGAGCCTGGCAACGCTGTAGTGATTTTGTTTCGCAAATCCCTGATTCATCAGCCATGCCCGAAATAGTAAATTACATTATGCCTGATACACTTCAAACAATTGTTTCTTCTTGGGCTTGTTCGGATAAAGTTATTACAGTCGGTAATATTCAAAATTTAACTTCTTACATCGATAAGAATGGTAACACTCAAATCATAAGCACACCAGTAATAAAGGGCCAATTAGCTGTTTCCAGTAGCAAAGGTCCTACTCGACTAGGTATAATAAAACCTGAGATTTCTGCAAGTGGAGATGTGACATTTGCTTCTAGTCCGTTGGCTTTCCTGAATAATTCTGTAAATAATCCAAATATTGATCCTGGTGGATTTCATTCGAAAAACGGTGGCACTTCCATGTCAGCGCCGGTCGTTGCCGGAAGTGCTGCTCTTTACCTTCAAAAATGTCAATTGGCCAATTATAATGATTTTAAAAATGATCTAATATTGTCATCCACAACCGATTTTCAAACTGGAATAACACCGAATTTTGGATATGGTTATGGGAAGTTGAATACCCAAGAACTGATACTACAAAAACATAGACCGGTTCAGATTAATGGCCCTAGTGGAATTTGTGTTGGTTCAGTTGGAGTTCTAACTTTTTCAACTTCCATGACACCGAACACTATTAATTGGAGTAATGGTTCTTCAAGTAACTCAATAACGACAACAAGCCCAGGAAACTATCGTGTTACTGTCACGGATGAATTAGGATGTAAATCACGTTCTCCTATAAAATCCTTACTGAGTTTCTCATTACCTTTTGTTGATGCCGGACCAAACAGAGTTGTTTGTCCAAATGATTCAATTGTTTTATCTGGTTCTGGAAGTGCGATTAACTATAATTGGAATAATGGGGCTGTGAATAATTATGCCTTTGTACCCTTTTCTACCGGGTATTACGTGGTAAATGGTATTGATGCAAATGGCTGTTCGGCAAATGACTCATGCTTTATTGATTTCTTTACATTAATGCCTATTGAATACAATGAAACAATAACAACAATAGGATTAAACAGTTTAGCGTTCAATGTTACGGAAGGAATCCCCAATGGAGGTAGTTATACTGGTCCGGGAATTATCGGAACATCTTTTCACCCTGGGCTAGCCGGTATTGGAACTCATGCAATTGTTTACTCAGTTTTAAATACGAACGGGTGCTACTCAACCGACACATCGTACATTAATGTTTACGATGATGTTGGGATTTCTGAATACGACGAATCTTCTTTAGTAATTTTCCCTAATCCAACAGATGGAGATTTAACAATTGATGCGCCATCGATCCAAAGAGTTGAAATCACCAACTTGGATGGTAAAATCCTACATAGCGATCAATTACCAAACTCTGGAAAAATTGATATTTCAAAATTCTCGGCAGGATTCTATTATATTTTTATTTATCAGGAAAATAAAATATCCAAGTTTAAAATCTCGAAAATCTAATGAATAAACCGAACAAAATCTATCTTTTTACAATTGGCTTTTTCCTTTTTTTCAATTCATTCGGTCAAAATTTAAAACTAAAAAATAATGATGCTGGATTGATTTCTTTGGGTGGACGTTCAACCATAAGTCTGTTTAATGATACCCAATCAAACTCTTCTGGAAGCGGTTTGGGAGGACAATTTCGCATTCAATTTGCAGACAGAATCAATTCTGATTGGTTTTTTGATTATTTGACAAGCGACATTGAAAATTTGGCCAATCGAACGGATTATCACATTGGTTGGAGTGTCTTGGTGTATCCCGTTCCTAAAATGAAAATTATGAAACCCTATATCATTGCTGGACATTGTTTCGATTATTCCTATTTAGCAGAAAACAATAATCCATCGAACAAAATTGAACGTTGGAGCAGTGCAGTTCAAGGTGGTTTAGGAACACATTTTAATCTTTCTCCTCGATTAGACTGTTCATTAACCGGACAGTACATGATACATCTAGGAAATCATATACATTCTGAAATTAGTGGAAACACCGTGATTTTCACATCGGAAAAAGGTGCCAGTTTAGAAGGTCATTTATTAATTACACTCTCATTGAATTATAAACTCATTGACCTATGGTAAAAATAGTATTGTTTTCTCTTTTTGTTTTCTTTTATTTTATGAGTTTTTCTCAAGAGCTACAGGGTTATGATCCAAACAAGAAAACAGAACCAAATTATGTGTCCCAAGGATTATTAAAAGCTAGCGCAACCATTAGCCCGGGAAAAATGATTCAAAATGGAAGTAGCACGATAAATTTGAGTGGATTTTTGGAATATTTCATTGATAATAAATTTAGTCTTCGAGGAGATGTGTACCAATTTATTGACGACCAAAATTCAACAATAACATCCATCAATCCAAGCTTCCAAAATCGATTGTTTTTTGGAGCCTTTTACAATTATGGAAAAGGAAACATTCGATGGTATAATGGATTTCAAATGGGATTAACAACAACGAATTATTTATTTAATTCAATTACGGGTGACTATAAATGGAGCCTTGCACCGTCAACAAGTTTCAAAACTGGGGTTAGTTATTACGTCTGGAAATATTTCCATTTTTTTGCAGATGTTACTTATCTAAATTCGACTTTGCGTGGCGCTTCTTTTGGCTCACAAAGAATGGATGAAATTATTTTTTCCGGTGGGTTAGGCTTCCAAATTCAAACCAAGAAACAAACAAAAAAATTTAGGATTTCAGGAACACCCTCTTTTTAATTTTCATGGAATTAACTGAGAAAAATCCAAAATACTTTTATGAATCGGGTGATTTTTCACATCTTTTATTTTTAGAGAATCACTTTCTAGAAATAAAAAAAGAGCTTTATCAGTTAATTGAAAAGAACCAAGAACAGGAATGGCTACGAACATTTCCAGATTATGTCAAAGCAGATAAAGATAAAGCTTGGAAAGTATTTTCATTTGTTTTTTTTACAATGAAAAATCAACTCCATTGTTCAATTTGTCCAAATACGTCTAAAATCATCAATGATATTCCGGAATTAATTTCATGCGATTTTTCCTACATGGAACCAGGAACTCATGTACTACCTCATCGAGGATATACAAGAATGGTTTTGCGTTGCCACCTGCCACTTATCGTTCCAAAAGGGAATAAATGTGGTATCCGTGTTGGAAATGAAACAAAATATTGGGAAGAGGGAAAATTAATGATTTTCGATGATTCATACGAACATGAAGCGTGGAACAGAAGTGATGAAAAAAGAATTATACTCATGTTTGATATACCAAATCCACTTTGGGACTATTCAGCACATGAAATATCAAAGTATAAAATTGAAAATTTAGATGACCCTTTCCTTTTGTCATTTGCAACAAAAGAAGAATGGATTAAAGCTTTTGAAAAGCGGGAATTACCCAAGGTGACTTTTTAGAAGAAAGAAAACGATTGATTTCAGGAAGATTTTTTTCAGAAGGATCTCCCTTCCATTTCAAAGCTATCTTTTCCTCACAAAAAATAGCTGCTGCTTTATTTAATTTTATCCCTTTGGATAAAAAATTCTCTTTTGTTAGCTCCATTAATAAACTGTTATCGTCTTTTTGATTTCCCAAAATCTCGTACCCAAGTAACTTATTATACTGAATAGCACGTTCATTGGATTTCAAAATGCGAACCTTCGATTTATGTATATTTTCTAAACCATAAAACACAAAATTCAATAAGCAAAGTGATGCATAAACCGCAGCAAAAGAGGACTCATACTCTGGTTCACCAATAAAAATACCCCCTTCACCAAAACCGTTTTCTAATGAAAAATTTTTGGCATTAATTACACCTACATTTTTTTGTTCGAATTCAATAATGAAATAATAATTTAGGGCATTATCAATCGATTTAAACCAAGCCAACTGCTGATCCTTAGAAATAATATCTTTCAAAACCATTTTTGAACGGACAAAATCAGAATTGCGCCATTGTCGTAATAGCTCTAAATCATTGATTGTAATTCGCTTAAGCTTTACTTCGAATTGTTCTAATTCTAGCATTGCTTGTCGGAAATATAAAAAAGCGGCTCATTATTCTGACTTCTCATAAGTTTTCGCATGTAAATTGAAATTATACCAATGCATAAAATAATTAAACCCGTTGAAAACAAAACACTTACAATGAGAGAGGCATAACCTTGTTCTGTGATTTTATGAACAAACTTTTTATATAAAATAAAGGCCCCAATACAAAAATTAATTATGCTCATGAATAACCCGATGAACATCACGATGCGCAAAGGGAAATCCGTCGAATACATGATTAAATCAAAGGTTGACGAGAATAATGATTTTTTGGAATATCGTGACTTAGTTAAGGGATTTAGATTACTTTGTACAGAAACAAAGCCAATTTCATGTGTATACCACAAAACAAGTTCATCAATAAATACATAACTCTTATGGTTGAGAGCTAGAGATCGAGCTAAATCACCATCTATCAAACGAAAACTACTACCCCTACCCCTATTTTTACCTTCGACCTTGGAAAAAGATTTATAGATTTTTTTTAGGAGTCCCGTGGAAAAAGTATTCTGTGATTTATATTCACCATAAACCACTTTGTGGGAACTTTCCATCTGATAATCTAGTAGTTTCAGGAACTCTTTTGGTTTCACTATTAAATCATCATCTAATGTCAGAACGAATTTTCCCGATGTTTCTTGAATTCCACAAACAGTTGCCAAATGTTGACCAACATTTTTTGATAACCGAATAATTTTTATCAAGGGAAATTCCTTTTTCAACTCAACCAACTCATTCCAGCTTCCATCGACGCTAAAGTCATCAACAAAAATGAATTCTGTTGTTTCAAATTGAAAAACAGAATGAAGCTCATTCCACAATAATCGAATTCCGGCTTTATTATTATAAACCGGAACGACTATACTATTTTGAAATTGAATACTCACTTGAAAGTTTCTAAAGTTCTTCTGGCAGAATATTCATTTTGTCCGCAAAATGGTAACAATAATCACGTAAATCCTCTGAGATTAAATGCTCTCCGGTCGCTTTTTCGAACGTGTCTGCCAACGTTAGGAGTGTTTGATGAAAAAACTGCTTCATTTCTTCAATCGTCATGTCCTTCGTCCAAAGATCAATTTTCATAGTGTTTTTATCTTGTGAATCCCACAAAGAAAGTAAAAATGCACTTGCCTCTTGATTTTTCACTTTACCATCTTCTGCTGACCAATTCATAGCAACAGGAAGATTGTTCTCATTTAATTCTACTTCTATTTTAATTTCAGATTTTCGTGACATTTTTGAGATTTTAATCAATTTTATACGACTGCATTATTTCAGCATAGGGGACTTTCAATAATTTTTCTATTGTAATATCATCGTGTTTTTCGACATACTTGCGAACCATTTTCCATCCGATATATTGTCCCAAACGATCAGGACTTTCTTTCGGTAATCCTTTGGTAAATGGAGCCTCATTAAAATAACCAAGCTTTAACAACTCATCATTTTGAAAAAGTAATTTTTGCTCAACAAAAAACTTCCAAATATTTTTTTCATTTTTCTCAGCCCATTGGAATTTCTCGGGTGAATAACGACAAATAATGGCTTTGTCTTCATTCGGTAACGCTGCTTCAATGCAATATAATAATTTCCCCCAACTTACCATATCCTCAGCAAATTTGGCATCCAGTGGAGCTTGAATATTCGAATATATCCACTGATAGACAATATCACGAACCATGAATTTACGATTCATTCCCTGTTTCATGTAATCGTATATATTTTGAGCAGGAACCTTCTGAATTACAGCTTTATTTTCTCCCAAATACCATTCCAGTCCAACTCCAATATCATTTGGAGATGCGATTGC
>Ga0315902_10005378_pt1 | contig 18100 bp, 19 predicted proteins | sample LakEriMetagenome_9_FD_203523 | JGI IMG/M metagenome (GOLD analysis project Ga0315902, IMG submission 203523) | Freshwater fungal communities from buoy surface, Lake Erie, Ohio, United States - Buoy 12 MA117 | ecosystem: Environmental > Aquatic > Freshwater > Lake > Lake biofilm | place: USA... | reverse complement strand
GGGCCATGAATTCACCTCGCTGGTGCTGGCCCTGCTGCATGTCGGCGGCCACCCGCCGCGCATCGAGGCCGAGCTGGTCGAGCAGATCCGCGCCCTGGAGGGCCCCTTCCGCTTCGAGACCTACTTCTCCCAGTCCTGCCAGAACTGCCCCGACGTGGTGCAGGCGCTGAACACCATGGCGGCGCTGAACCCGAACATCAGCCATGTGGCCATCGACGGCGCCCTGTTCCAGGCCGAGGTCGAGGCGCGCCAGGTCATGGCCGTGCCCACCATCCTGCTGAACGGCGAGGCCTTCGGTCAGGGCCGCATGAGCCTGGAGCAGATCCTGGCCAAACTCGACACCGGCGCGGCCGCCCGCGACGCCGAGAAGCTGAAGGCCAAGGCCCCGTTCGAAGTCCTGATCATCGGCGGCGGCCCGGCGGGCGCGGCCTCGGCCATCTACGCCGCCCGCAAGGGGATCCGCACGGGTCTGGCGGCCGAGCGCTTCGGCGGCCAGGTGCTGGACACCATGGGCATCGAGAACTTCATCTCCGTGCCGCACACCGAGGGGCCGAAGCTGGTCTCCGGCCTCGAGCAGCATGTGAAGGACTACGACGTCGACGTCATGAACCTGCAGAAGGCGGTGAAGCTGGTCCCGGCGACCACGCCCGGCGGGCTGGTCACGGTCGAGCTGGAGAACGGCGCGCGTCTGGCCTCCCGGACCGTGATCCTGGCCACCGGCGCCCGCTGGCGGCAGATGGGCGTGCCCGGCGAGGAAGAGTACCGCAACAAGGGTGTCGCCTACTGCCCGCACTGCGACGGCCCGCTGTTCAAGGGCAAGCGCGTGGCGGTGATCGGCGGCGGCAACAGCGGCGTCGAGGCGGCCATCGACCTGGCCGGCATCGTCGCCCACGTGACCCTGATCGAGTTCGACAGCCAGCTGCGGGCCGACGCGGTGCTGCAGCGCAAGCTGAACAGCCTGCCGAACGTGACCATCGTCACCTCGGCCCTGACCACCGAGGTCCACGGCGACGGCGTGAAGGTCAACGGCCTGAGTTACAAGGACCGCACCACCGACGCCCTTCACCAGGTCGAGCTGGAAGGCATCTTCGTGCAGATCGGCCTGGTTCCCAACACCGAGTGGCTGAAGGACAGCGTGGCCCTCTCGCCGCGCGGCGAGATCGAGGTCGATCAGCGCGGCGCGACTTCAATCCCCGGCGTGTTCGCGGCCGGCGACGCGACGACGACGCCCTTCAAGCAGATCGTCATCGCCATGGGCGAGGGGTCCAAGGCGGCGCTGTCGGCCTTCGACTACCTGATCCGCCAGCCGGTGGCGGAGACGGCCCAGGCGGCCTAGGAGGCGGCGCGCGAGCGGCTGAGGAACAGCACGGTCGAGCCGCCCAGGCTGCTGACCGTCAGCACATTCAGGTCGCCGGCCAGCACCGCCGCCTTCGTCGCGGCCTTGTCGTCGAACGACAGGGCCGTGCGCGCGCCGCCGGCCTGGCGGTAGGCGTGGAAGGCGACGCCCAGCACCGAGCGCGAGACCGGCACGCCGACCCAGCGGCGCCCGGCCGCCAAGGCCGCCTCGTCCTTGCCCTTGACCCCGACGCCGCAGGCGGCGGTGGCCGAGGCCGGGACCCCGTCGCGCGGCTTGCCGACGCCCCGTCCGGTGATGACGAAGAACTCACGCCCGCCCACCGTCTTCTCGAAGGCCATCACCTCCTTGAGATCGCCGACCTTCGGCGTCTTCTTCGCCGGCGCGAACCCCTGCTCGGCGGCGCGGGCGACGGCGGCGGCGGGATCAGGGACCGAGCCGCAGATGGAGCGGAAGTAGCCGAACAGGCCGGCGTCATCGGCCGTGGCCGGCGCAGGGGCCAGCAGGGCGATGGACAGGACGGCGGCGGTGGCGATGCGCATGGTTGACGGTTGCACGGGCGGGCTACCAGGCCAAGAGCTTGACGCCGGTGATGTCGGCGAAGTCGACCGGGTTCAGAGTGACGAGCGTAGCGTCGTGGACGATGGCCTGGGCCGCGATCATGCGGTCGAGGAGCTTGCGACGGGAATAACCCGCTTCCCGGCCGATGGCGCCGTATGCCTCCGCGGCGTCGGCGTCGAACGGCAGCACAGGCAGGGCTGCCAGCAGGATGTCGAGGCGGCGCCTCCGGATATCGGCGGTGAGCGGGTCTCGATAGACGCCCCCTTCCAGTTCGACCCGCGTGACGATGGACAGCACGAGGCCCGGCCCCAACGCCTTGGCTCGGGCGACAATCGCCGGATCATCGTCTCGCAGGCCGATCGCGATGCTGGTGTCGAGAAGGTACCCCGACACCTAGAGGCCCGGCCGCTCGGGGATCTCCTCGGTATCGCGAACCTCGACGGATCCGGGCCCGGGCGCCGTGTCCAGCTGCCTGAACATCTCGGCGAGTGACATGCGCTTGGGCCGGATGGTCAGCACATCTCCCGACCGCTCTATCGTGACTTCCACGGTGTCAGCGTAAGCCACCTCGCGCGGCAGCCGCACCGCCTGGCTGTTGCCGCTTTGGAAGATCTTGCTGTCGACGATGGTCATGGCGAGCACTCCGTATATACGTGTGTATACGCGAGCTGGCGCACAATGTCAGCCTTCGATGTCGGCGGGAGCATGCAAGGAAGCACATGCTCCGGGCCGGGCCCTACCCCTTCTTCCGCGCCGCCTTCATCGCCCGGAACCGCGCCGCCCAGCCCGGCTTCTCCAGCTGAACCGAGCGCTCGAGGCCGAGCGCATCGGCGTCCACGCTCTTCGTGATCACAGACCCCGAGCCGGTGTAGGCGCCCGCGCCGATGGTCACCGGGGCGACGAGCGAGGAGTTGGAGCCGATGAAGGCCCCCTCGCCCACATGGGTGTCGAACTTGTCGAAGCCGTCGTAGTTGCAGAAGATCGTGCCGGCCCCGATGTTGGCCCCCGCCCCGACCGTGCCGTCGCCCAGATAGGACAGGTGATTGGCCTTGGCGCCCTTGCCGACCTTGACCTTCTTGACCTCGACGAAGTTGCCGATGTGGGCGTTCTCGCCGATGTCGGCGCCGGGGCGCAGGCGGGCGTAGGGGCCGACGATGGCGCCGGAGCGGACCACGGCGCCCTCCAGATGGCTGAAGGCCCGGATCACCGCGCCGGTCTCGACGCTGACGCCCGGCCCGAACACCAGGTTCGGCTCCAGCACCACGCCGCCGGCGATCTGTGTGTCGAAGCAGAGGAACACCGTCTCCGGCGCGACCATGGTCACCCCGTCGGCCATCAGGGCGGCGCGGGCGCGCTCCTGCCAGAGGCGTTCGGCGCGGGCGACGCCGGCCTGGTCGTCGGCGCCCATCACGGCGGTCTCCGACGCGGTGGCCACGCCCACCCGCCTGCCGGCCGCGTTGGCGATGCCGACGATGGATGTGATGTAGTACTCGGCCTTGACGTTGTCGTTGTCGACGGCGGCCAGCCAGTCAAACAGCGGCCCGGCGGCGGCGGCCAGCATGCCGCTGTAGCAGACCTTCACGGCCTTCTCCTCGGGGCTGGCGTCCCGCGCCTCGACGATGCGCAGCAGGCGCCCGTCGGCGTCCTGGATCATCCGGCCGTACAGCGCCGGGTCGGCGGCCTCGAAGGCCAGCATGACCAGGTCATCGCCCGCCGCGCGGCGGTCGAACAGGGGCGTCAGGTCGCCGGCGATCAGCAGCGGGCAGTCGGCGTTGGTGACCAGCACGTCGCCCTGGAACCCGGCCAGGGCGGCCTTCGCGCAGAGCACGGCGTGGGCGGTGCCCAGCGGCGGGTCCTGGATGGCCACGGCTGCTTCGCCCAGACGCTTGCGGACGTGCTCGGCCACCGCCGGGCTGTGGGTCCCGCAGACCACCACCACCCGCTCGCAGCCGGCCGCCTGGGCGGCGTCGATGGCGCGGTCGAGCATGGTGCGACCGCCCACCTTGTGGAGGACCTTGGGCGTCGGGGACTTCATCCGCGTGCCCTGTCCGGCGGCCATGATCACGGCGGCGCGTGCGGTCATCGTTGCGACTCTTCAAAGCGTTGCATTGGCGTCGGGTTTAGCCGAAAGCCCTGACCAATGCATGACCCCGTAAACGACCTTTCCGACTGGACCATCGCCTTCGACCTCGACGGCACCCTGGTCGACACCGCGCCCGACCTTCTTGGGGCGCTGAACTTCATCCTCGTCGAACAGGGCATGGCGCCGGCGCCGATGACCGCCGTGCGGCAGCTGGTCGGCCACGGCCTGCGGGGCATGCTGATCCGCGCCTACGCCATGGCCGAGCTCACGATCAGCGAGGAGGAGATCGCAATCCTCCGCCCACGGATCGTCGAGGTCTACCGGGGCCGCATCGCACTGGAGAGCCGGCCCTTCCCCGGCTGTCTGGCGGCGCTGGCGGACCTGCGCGCGCGCGGCGCGGCTCTGGCGGTCTGCACCAACAAGCCCGAGGCGCTGGCGCGGCTGCTGCTCGATGAGCTGGACCTGACCCGCCTCTTCGACGCCGTCGTCGGCGGCGACACTCTGCCTGTGCAGAAGCCTGATCCGGCGCCGCTTCTTGAGGCCATCACCCGCGCCGGCGGCGATGTGGCCCGCGCCATCCTGGTCGGCGACGCCTCTCCGGACACCGGCGCGGCCAGGGCGGCGGGCGTCCCCTGCATCGTCCTGAGCTTCGGCTACAACGACCTGCCGCCGGCCGAGCTGGGCGGGGACAGGGTCATCGATCACTTCAGCGACCTGCCCGGCGCGGTCGCGGGCCTCGTGGCGTCTTGCCGTGCGCGGTCCGAGTCGCTATAGACGCCGCCTCCCGGGTCGAGAGCCCCAGAGCGGATGCGTAGCTCAGCGGGAGAGCACCTCGTTCACACCGAGGGGGTCACAGGTTCAATCCCTGTCGCATCCACCATCCTGCTTCGCTCTACGAGCTTCGCAGGACAAGCCCGTCGATAACAGTCGAAGCAGAGCGCCCTGCGTAGCCTTGGCGAAGCGGGGCTGGTCACGCATCGGTCACAGCGAGCCGGTGCGCGCTTCAGCAGGCAAAGGGACTGTTCGGATTGGACTTGTAGTTGGGGCGGGCGATGTCCCACTCGTCGATCATCTCTTCGACATTGAGGTAGACCTTGCGGTTCTTCCACTCCGTGCGCAGCGCGGTCACGAAGGGCAGCACATCCTGCCAGAACTTGATCGCCCCCTTCTCACACCATTGCCGGTAGAGATTGCAGTCCACGATGCCTCTCTTGATCCCGATGGCCATGATCTCGAAATCGTTGAGGAGCGCGACCAGGGCGACCGCGGTCGGGCTGGCCTCCTGGCCCGGCAAGGCCCATTGGCCGATGTTGCCCGTCTGGATGGCTGCCCGAACCTTCAGGCGCGCATCGATGACCGCGGCGTCGTGCTGGAGTTTGGCGATGTGCTGGAAGGTGACTGTGGCCTTCGCGTTGTGACGACCGGCCTGGATGGTTCGGTAGCTCATGAACACGGCGACGATCGCGATCGTCGCGGCGACCACCCCGACGGTCAGGGTCGCGATCGGGGGATCAGTCAAGGCGGTAGGGTAGGCCCGAACCACGAGACTGGCCAACGCCCCCGCCATGAACGTGATCAGGTAGGGCGGAGACCGTCGCAGGATCTGGGCGAAATTCATGAAAAAGGCCCCCATCAGCATCGCTGTGGGGGGCTGATCTAACACGGTTATCGCATTGCGCAACCATGGGTTCAGACAGGCACGCCTTCCCGAACGAGGACCGACGTCGTGCGCTTGGTCGTCATGTTCAATCTCCTTGTGAGAGAACGGATTGACCGCCCCTCAGTTCCCACAACCTAGAGGACTAAGGCTGTGATTGTCCAAACTCATATGGTGATTCCGGCGGCTAGTTTCAGTCCCCCTCACTGAACCTTCCGTTAAGGGGATTGCCGCCACCGCCTGCACTTTTCGACAGCAATCACCCTCCCCCACGCGAGCCCGAGCCGGCGCGTCAACCGGCAAAAAACATGCCACACGTCAGGGGTCAATCGTCGGCGCCGCTACACGGCGAGGTAAGCCTCCTGTCGCACCACTATCCCGCTTCGCCCTGCGGGCTTCGCAGACAAGTCCCGGACAGCAGTGCGAAGCAGGATGCCCTCCAAAGCCTTGGCGAAGGAGGGTCGCCGCCCTGCGGGCTTCGGGTGGCAAGCCACCCGGAACCGCATCCTGGGCGAAGGCGTGCCCTTCGCAGCCCTGGCGAAGGCGGGCTGACGACGCCCCGCCTCACTTCGCCGGAGACGGCACGGTCGGAACCTCGACCGCCGCCGACGGCGAGTCGTCCGGCGTCACGAAGTACCGCTGCCCGTTGATGATCAGGTCATCGAGCCTTGGCGCGCCCGCGCCGATCCTGCCCTTGCGAACAGCCTCGACCAGCGCCTCGTCAGCCTCGCGGCCGGGCCGCCAGAGCGCGGCTTCGCCCAGGAACCGCCACTTGCCGTTGACGCGACCGTGCACCCAGGCCCGCTGGCCGTTGAGGATCACCACCTCCTCGACCCCGTCCCGCGTCAGGTCCACGAGCGCCGCCTGACAGGAGTCCGGCGCGGCGGTGCAGACCCGCTGCTGGTCCCGCGCCCATTGCTGGGCGAAGAAGTCCTGCGGCAGCGAGCGCTCCGCGGGCCAGATGACCGGCAGATTGGCGGCGTCCAGGAGCAGGGCGTCGGGCGCGTCGCCCCGGCGCTCTGTCTCCGCCAGAGCCGCCGTCGCGCGCTTGCCGACCTCGCCGCCGCGCGCCTTCAGCGCGATCAGCGCCTCCCGCCCGTAGCGCCCGCTGTCGAACCGCAGGAACTGGTAGTCCAGCTTTTCAGCCTTCACCGTCCCGGACTCCAGTCGCGCCATCTGGTCGTTGACCGACAGCCGGGCCGGATCAGCGATCGGGCTGAAGATGGCCAGCAGAAGGGCAAGGGAGACGAAGGCGGCGATGATATTGGTGATCTCCAGCCGGCGCATCCAGCGACCCGGACGCACCGCCGCGATCAGGTAGCCGACCGCGTAGACCAGGCCGGCGACGACGCAGGCGCCCGCCACCACCCGGTCAGGCGTCAGACCGTACTGGCCGACGCGCAGCCAAAGCGCATAGGCGGCCAGCACGATCATCGGCGCCAGCAGCACCCCGGCCAGCCGGCCGCTCCAGCGCAGCACCGGCGGCACGGGGCCGTCCGGCTCGCCGTCCTGGTAGGCGGCGTTGGTCAGGACGATCAGCACCGCCATGGCGCTGAGCAGGATCGCCGCCCCGCTGCGCGTGCCCCACAGAGCGTCGAGCCCCGTGAACGGCAGGGCCAGCAGGAAGGCTGTCGCCAGAACCACCAGGATCGGCAGCAACCAGGCCAGCAGGGTCAGGGCCACGGTGCGGATGCCCCGGATCAACCCGGCGCGGACATCGGTCAGGTGGACGGCGGCGGCGAACATCGTGGCCGTGGCCGGAATGGCGAACCAGGACTTCTGCAACAGCTCGCCGACGGCCTTGATGCCGATCAGGTCGAACATCGCCCCGCCCAGGAAGAGGATAAGCCAGAAGACCCCGACGAAGGCAGCCGACAGGGCCAGCTGCACACCGTGCTTCCAGGCGATCTCGAAATAGCGCGGGTAGCCGGCGATGATCCGTCGCTCGGCGTCGGCCCCCTCGACCAGGTGATGGGCGATGAACAGGCCGGCGGCGCCGAAGAGCATCAGCTGCGGCGAGACCCAGGGGTCATTCAGCGTCTCGAATCGCCGGACCAGGTCGTGCGCGCCCAGCGTCGCCAGCACCGCCGCTGATCCCGCCGCCCAGAGGGGGAGCGTCCGCGCGCGAAGGGCGCCCAGGCCGCCGAGCAGCACGAAGGGCAGGAAGACCGCGACCATGATCAGGCCGCCGAACAGCGGCGGCGCGGTCGCCGGCCAGATCTTCTGATCTCCCGCTTCGTTCAGCGCCCAGATCACAATGCCGGCGGCCAGGCCGATGCCTGCCCGGATGGCGCCGAGGGCTCGCGAGGGCGGCCGATGGTCGTGCGGACTTTCGGACATGGTTGCCTCCGTCGTTGCCGCGGACACTCACCCATGCCCGTCGCGCTGGCAATCGCCCTCGCAACGCGCGAACGCTTTGCGCAACGCAGCATGGCGTGGCAGTTTCGGCCAGCACGATGGAGCCGCCGACGCGCCGATGAGCAAACCCGCCGACTTCAAACTCCGGGAAGGCGAGCACGGCGCCACCGCCTTCCTGTCAGGCGACTGGACGGCGGAGTCCCTGGACGACGCCGGCCGCAGGCTGGCGGATGTTCTCGTCGGATCGAAGGCGGTCAATCTCGATCTGAACGGCGTGCGGCGTTGCGACACGGCCGGCGCCTACGCCATTGTCCGCGCCTGCGAAGGACGGACCAGCGCCGGCAAGCTGGTCGCGCGGCCCGAACAGACCCGCCTGCTCGATCTTGTCAGCGACGCCGTAAAGGTCGAGCCCAGCCCACCGATTGTCCAGCGTGGCTTCTACGACCTCGCGGTGCGGATCGGCCGCGGGGTTTTCCACCTCGCCGGAGAGGCGCTGGAAACCTTCGCCTTCATCGGCCGGGTCCTTGTGGCGGCCGGTCGCGGCGTCGCCATGCCGCACAAGGTCCGCTGGGCGCCCATCATCACACTGTGCGAGCGCGCTGGCCTGGACGCCCTGCCCATCGTCGCGGTGACGACCTTCTTCATCGGGGCGGTGATCGCCCTGCTGGGCATCAACGTGCTGAGCGAGTTCGGCGCCTCGATCTTCGTGGTCGAGATGATCGGCATCGCGGTGCTTCGGGAGTTCGGGGTGGTCATCACCGCCGTCCTGCTGGCCGGCCGCTCGGCCTCGGCCTTCGCCGCCGAGATCGGCGCCATGAAGATGCGGCAGGAGATCGACGCCATGCGCGTCATGGGGGTCGACCCGTTCGAGGCCCTGGTGCTGCCCCGGTTCGTGGCGCTGCAGCTGACCATGCCCCTGCTGACCTTCGTCGCCGATGTCGCGGGACTGATGGGCGGTCTGATGGTGTCGTGGATGATCCTGGACCTGTCCCCGACCTTCTTCCTGCAACGCATCGTCGACAATGTCGGCCTGACCCACTTCATCGTCGGCATGATCAAGGTGCCGATCATGGCGGCGGTGATCGCCGGCATCGGCTCGCGGCAGGGCATGGAAGTCGGCGGCGATGTAGTTTCCCTGGGCCAGCGCGTCACCGCCGCGGTGGTCCACGCCATCTTCTCGATCATCCTGATCGACGCCATCTTCGCGCTGATCTTCATGGAGCTCGACTTCTGATGGTCGAGCCACGCCGCGAATTCATCGACCTCGACGAGGACGGCCTCGACGACAACGCCCCGCCGATCGAGGTCATCGATCTGGTCTCCCAGTTCGGCGAGACCGTCATCCACGACCACCTGAACCTCACCGTGAACCGCGGCGAGGTGCTGGGGGTGGTCGGCGGGTCGGGCAGCGGAAAGTCGGTCCTGCTCAACAGCATCATCGGCCTGAAGAAGCCCGATGGCGGCACGATCCGCATGTTCGGCCACGACATGAACGACGCCACCCGCAAGGAGATGAAGGCCATCGAGCGCAGCTCGGGCGTGCTGTTCCAGCAGGGCGCGCTGTTCTCGGCCCTCACCGTCAAGGAAAACGTCGCCGCGCCGATGTTCGAGCACACCGACCTGTCGAAGGCCGAGATCTATGATCTGGCGGAGCTCAAGATCGCCCTCTCCGGCCTGCCGCCCCGCGCCGGGGCCTTGAAACCGTCGGAGCTGTCGGGCGGCATGATCAAGCGCGCCGCCCTGGCCCGGGCCCTGGCGCTGGATCCGCAGATGCTGTTCCTCGACGAGCCGACCGCCGGCCTCGATCCGATCGGCGCCGCCGCCTTCGACGAACTGATCGCCGACCTGTCGCGCAGCCTCGGCCTGACGGTGTTCATGATCACCCACGATCTCGACAGCCTGTACACGATCACCGACCGGGTGGCGGTGCTGGCCGACAGGAAGGTGACGGCCGTGGCTCCGGTTCACGAACTGGAGCTTTCCGAGCACCCCTGGATAAGGGAATACTTCATGGGCCCACGGGGTCGCGCGGCCCAGAGCGCCAGGAACAGGGCGGGACAGACGGTCTGATGGAAAGAAACGCCAACTACGCCCTGGTCGGCATCGCCTCGATCCTGCTCTTCGTGGGCGCGATCATATTCGGCGTCTGGCTGGCGCGCTTCGCCGTCAACCGGGACTACGACATCTACGACATCCTGTTCTTCGGGCCGGTGCGCGGCCTCTCCGAGGGCGGCGAGGTCCACTTCAACGGCATCAAGGTCGGCGAGGTGACCAAGCTGGAGCTGGACAGCAGCGATCCCAACCGCGTTATCGCCAAGATCCGCGTCACCTCCGACGTCCCGATCCGCGAGGACTCCTCGGCAACCCTCGAGCCGCAGGGAATCACCGGCGTCAACTACGTCCAGATCACCGCCGGCACGCCCGCCAGACGCCTTCTCAAGGACACCGTCCCGGCCGGCGAAATCCCGGTTATCCGAAGTCAGAACAGCGCCTTGTCAGACCTGCTTCAGGGCGGCGGCACGGTGTTGACCCGGACGATCGAGGCGCTGGACCGGGTCAACGCGGTCCTCTCCGAGGAGAATGTGAAGACCTTCAGCGCCGCCCTGAGCGACGTCCAGGCCATCACCGCCGAGGCGCGGGAGCGCAAGGCGATCATCGCCGACGCCCAGAAGGCGCTGCAGAGCATCGACGCCGCCGCCGTCGAGATCACCGAACTCAGCCGCTCGACCAAGGGACTGGTCGACACCGACGGCAAGCGCACCCTGGCCGAGCTGGCCGACGCGGCCGAGGAACTCAAGGCGGCGACCAGGGACGCCCGGGGCATGATCACCCGACTGGAGGGTCCGACGTCGGACTTCACCGCCACCGGCCTGCCCCAACTGACACGGGCCATCACCACCCTGCAGTCCACCGCCGAGTCGCTCGACCGGCTGGTCAGCGATATCGAACAGAACCCGCAGGGCCTGGTGTCCAAACCGCCCGCCAGGGAAGTGGAGGTCAAGCCGTGAACCGCCGTATCGCCGTCATGGTTCTGGCGCTGGCCGCCGTCGGGCTCTCGGGCTGCATCAGCCTGTTCCCCAAGGCCGAGCCGTCGCGGCTCTACCGCCTGCAGGCCAGCGTCGCGCCGCAGGCCGCGCCTTCTGGGGCCGCCTATGGCGTGCTGCGCCTGGGCACGGGCTTTCCCCGCGCCTCGGCCGGCGACCGCATCCTGACCGTCAGCCCCGGGGGCGAGGCAGCCTACATCGCCGGGGCGCGCTGGGTCTCCCCCGCCTCCGTGATGTTTGACGAACAGACCGTCCAGGCCTTCCATGCCGGCGGCCGCGCGCGCCTGATCACCCGTGGCGACGTGGCCAGCGCGGACTACATTCTGAAGCTCGACGTCCACAGCTTCGAGACCGTCTACGACCGGGGCCCCAAGGCGGCGCCGGTCATCCTCGTGTCGGTGCGCGGTGTGATCACCCGATCCGGCGACCGCGCCCTGGTCGGCGACCGCACCTTCACCGCCAGTATCCGCGCCGGCGACAACCGCGTCAGCGCCATCGTGCCGGCCTACGACAAGGCCCTCAGCCAGGTGCTGGGCGAGGTCGTCGGCTGGGTGAACGCGCTGGATGCGAGCGGGGGCTAGGGCGCGACGGCGACGCGGCAGCGGCGTTCGGTCTGGGGTTGCTGTCGGCCATCGACCGATTGCAGACCTTTGTTGATCGCCTGCGTTTCGTTGATGCCGCCTATCGTGATAACACTCCAAACCATTGATTTGACTAGGGTAGCACATAGATGACGATGGACGGCAGACCGATGAGCAGCTCCGCTACCGGCGACGCGACGGGAACCCGACTGGTGCTGCGGCGGCCGGACGACTGGCATGTCCATCTGCGCGACGGGGCGATGCTGGCCTCCGTCGTCAACTACACCGCCCGCCAGTTCGCGCGGGCCATCGTCATGCCCAACCTCAATCCGCCGATCACGACCGTCGCCGCGGCCGCGGCCTATCGCGACCGCATCCTGGCGGCGCTGGAGCCGGGCCTCGCGTTTACGCCTCTGATGACCGGGTATCTGACCGACACGATCGACGCGACCGAGGTGGAGCGCGGGTTCGCCGAAGGGGTGCTCACCGCCTGCAAGCTCTATCCCGCCCACGCCACGACCAACTCCGCCCACGGGGTGACGGACATTCGGGCGATCTATCCCGTGCTTGAGGTGATGCAGCGGATCGGCATGCCGCTGCTGATCCACGGCGAGGTCACCGATCGCCATGTGGACATTTTCGACCGTGAGGCCGTCTTTATCGACCGCACCCTCACCGGGCTTATCGCGGACTTTCCGGCGCTGATGGTCGTGTTCGAACACATCACCACGGCTGAGGCGGTGGCGTTCGTGGAGGCGAGCGGCCCGAACCTCGCGGCGACCATCACGCCCCATCACCTGATGATCAATCGCAACGCCATGTTTGATGGCGGCATCCGCCCGCACTTCTATTGCCTGCCGATCGCCAAGCGGGAGCCGCACCGGCTGGCTTTGCGACGGGCCGCCACTTCCGGCTCGCCCAAGTTCTTCCTGGGCACCGATTCCGCCCCGCACGCCGTTGGGGACAAGGAATCCGCCTGCGGCTGCGCCGGCATCTTCAACGCCCCGTTCGCGCTGGAAAGCTATGCGACGGTGTTTGATGAGGAAGGCGCCATCGACCGGCTCGAAGCCTTCGCGTCGGAGTATGGCCCGCGGTTCTATGGCCTGCCCCTCAACACAGGCACTGTGGTCCTGGAGCGTGCTCCAAGCGTCGTCCCGGCCACCCTGACGACGCCAGCCTCACCGATTGTTCCGTTCCACGCCGGCGAGGCGCTGGCATGGCGCTACGCCGGTCCGGCGACCTCCTAGGCCGGCGCGGCGGCGGCGGTCCGGCCAGGCCCGCTACGCCACCCCGAACAAGGCCTTCAGGTACGGATTCAGCAGCCGCCCGTCCGGGTCGAGCTCGCGCCGCACCTCCAGGAACTCGCCCCAGCGCGGATACAGCGCCGCGAGCTGGGCGCCCTTCAGGCTGTGAAGCTTGCCCCAGTGGGGCCGGCCGCCGTTGCGCAGGAACACCGGCTCGACCAGCTCGAACAGCAGCCGGTAGTCGTCCTTGTAGTGGGCGTGGACGGCGATGGAGCCGCGCTCTCCGCCCTGGAAGGGCGACAGCAGGGCGTCATCGGGCGCGATGCGGCGCACCTCGATGGGGAAGAAGACGTCCGGCCGTTCCTTCTCGATCAGCGCCACCACCTCGGCCAGCACCTTCAGATGCACCTCGGCGGGCAGGTGGTACTCCATCTCGTTGAAGCGCACCGGCCGCTCGGTCGACAGCAGCTTCCAGCCCTCGTCGATCGCCGTCTCGGGCGCGGTCCCGCCCAGCAGCGCCTTCGCCGCCGCCTTGCGCATGCCGGTAGAAAAGCCGAGCAGATTGCGCAGGCTGCGCAGCACCTCCAGGAAGGCGTCGTCCTGGCTGGGCGGCCGTACGGTGGCCGCCGCGTCGGTCTCGTCGTGGCTGATGTTGGCGGCCAGGCCCGTGAAGGGCACGGCGTAGAACTCGAAGTTGCGGTGTTTCGCCCACCGCTCCTCCGCTTTCGCCAGCGACTCTTCCAGCGGCTCGACCCAGACCTGGCGCTTCAGTCGGCGGTTGGCGGTGGTGTTCAGTGTCGCGCGGGTGATGACGCCGAGGGCGCCCAGCGACACCTGGGCGGCGGCCAGCACGTCCGGGCGCCGGCGGGCGTCGGCCTCGATGACCTTGCCCGTCGCGGTGACCAGGGTCAGGGCGGCGACATCGCCGTGGATGGCCTTGATCGTCCGGCCGGTGCCGTGCGTACCCGTGCCCAGGGCGCCGCCCAGCGACTGCTTGTTGATGTCGGGCAGGTTGGCCATCGCCCGGCCCTTCCCGGCCAGGGCGGGGCCCAGGGCGCCGAGCCGGGTGCCGGCCATCACCTGCGCCCTGTCACCGTCCCAGCCGGTGATCCCGCTCATGGCGTCCAGGGTGACCAGGGTCCCGTCGGTGGGGATCAGGCCGGTGAAGCTGTGGCCGGAGCCGACGACGCGCACCGGGGCCGGAGCGGTCACGATGGCGGCGGCCAGTTCACCCTCGTCCTTGGGCGCCAGGCGCTGGGCGGGATAGCTGTGCTGGATGCCCGACCAGTTGCGCCACAGGACCTTGCCGTCCTTGACGGAGGGCGGCGACGGCGGCTCGGGCTTCTCGCGGTTGGCCACGGCGATGGCCCCTGCCCCGCCACCGACCACAGCCACGCCGGCGCCGCCGGCGATCAGCGCTGTTCGCCTGGAAATCATCTGAAAGCCCCCCGCTAGTTCGCGGAGTCTTCGCGCCCCGCCATGAACCGTATCAGGGCCTTGAAATCGTCCGGCGTGCAAGACGCGCACTGCCCCCCGGCCGGCATGGCGTTGAATCCCTGAATGGTGTGATCCAGCAGCACCTGCTCGCCTTGCTTCCAGCGCGGGTCCCAGGCGGCGCGGTCGTGGACCTGCGGCGCCAGATTGCCGGGCATGGCGTGGCAAGCCTTGCAGGAGGTCTCATAGAGCCCCGCAAGGCGGGCGTCGGCGGGCGTCAGGGCCATGACCTGCTCGGGCGTCAGGGCGGGCTGAGGGGCGCCGCAGGCGGTGAGGGACAGGCAACCGACGATGGCAGCGATGCGAAGCCCTTCCCCCTGGAGGGGGGAAGGGTTCGGGATGGGGGTGGGAAAGAGGACGGCTGGCAAGGAGCCGGCAAGCGACGAGACCTTGGCGGCCAGTCCGCGCCGAGCCCGACCGGCGCCACCCCCAACCCCGGCCCTTCCCCCCTCCAGGGGGAAGGGTGCGCGCCTTTGAACCATCATATCCACCTACCCCTCGACCCCATGAAGCCGCTTCGCCGCCGTCAGAGTGTTCTGCAGCAGGCAGGCGATGGTCATCGGCCCGACGCCGCCGGGCACCGGGGTGATCCAGCCGGCGACCTCGACGGCCTCCTTGAAGGCGACGTCGCCGACGATCCGGGTCTTGCCCTCCGCGGCCCGGACCGGGTCCAGGGACGGCAGGCGGGTGATGCCCACATCGATGACCGCCGCGCCGGGCTTGATCCAGTCGCCGCGCACCATCTCGGCTCGCCCGACGGCGGCGACCAGGATGTCGGCCTCGCGGCAGACGGCCGGCAGGTCGGTGGTGCGGCTATGGGCGATGGTCACCGTGCAGTCGGCCGCCAGCAGCAGCTGGGCCATCGGCTTGCCCATCAGGTTGGAGCGTCCGATCACCACCGCCCGCTTGCCCCGCAGGTCGCCCAGCGCGTCCTTCAAAAGCATCATGCAGCCGACCGGTGTGCAGGAGGTCAGGGCCGGCAGGCCGCTGGCCAGGCGACCGGCGTTGGTCACCGTCAGGCCGTCGACGTCCTTGTCCGGCGAGATGCGGGCGACGATGCGGTCCTGGCTCAGAGGGTCCGGCACCGGGAACTGCACGAGGATGCCGTGAATGGCCGGATCGGCGTTCAGCCGGTCAACGACGGCGAACAGATCGGCCTCGGAGACGTCGGCGGGCAGACGGTGGGTCTCGGAGTACATCCCGGCCGCCTCGGTCTGCTCGCCCTTGTTGCGAACGTAGATCTGGCTGGCCGGGTCCTCCCCGACCAGCACCACCGCAAGGCCCGGCGTGACGCCATGGGCGGCCTTCAGCTCGGCGACCTCGACGGCGATCCGCTCGCGCAGATTGGCCGCGAAGAGCTTGCCGTCGATGATCGTCGCCTGGGCCATGCCGCGTCCTCCCGAACAGGGGCCCGCCCTACCCGTTCAGGCGCCTGCGCGCAATCGGAGCCGCGCGCGTCTGGCCTTCGCGCCCGGGCATGCTATGCGAGGGCATGGCCTCCTCCCGCCCCAACAGCGCAGACGTCGTGCTCGTGGGCGGAGGCTTGGCCAATGGGCTGATCGCACTGCGGCTCAAGGCGCTGAAGCCGAAGCCGGCCGTCAATGACCTGGGCTGATGAGTTTGATCAATTCCGAACCGGGGGCGCCGACCAGCAAGGTCGCGGCAAACAGCAGCTCGAACGCCACCGCCGTCCAGTTTTGTGGCGTGCTCGATCGATCAAGGATGATCGAGACGACACGACCGAGCGCAGCGCCTGCCCACCAGAGACCCGCAAATGCAAATGCCATGGGCGTCTGGATGAAGAGAATGAGCAGGGCGGGCAGGACCAACGATCCCCCAAACGTCGCGCGAAATTCTGAAAAGCCCGGCGGGGTCCTGGCATCAAGACCGGTGAGCCGCGAGGCCAGCCTCGGAAAGAAGAGCCCGAGGCACCCCATGGCCAACGTCAGTCCGGCGCCCGCAAGATTGATCCAGTGCATCGTCCTGCCCTCTGTTTCGGCATGCCTACCAAGGCCAAGACAAATAGTTTAGTACGCACCTTTTGGTTCCCATGACTTGGAGGTGGCTTTGGCGCCCGACGTGCTGTCCAGCCGGTGCGCTTCGCGCCGATACATCCGGCTGATCGGGAGCAAGTGGACCTTGCTCATCATTCACGCCCTCAAGCTCGGCCGGCTCCGAAACGGTGATCTGATGCGGCGGATCGACGGCGTGTCGCAAAAAATGCTGACGCAGACGCTGCGTCAGCTGGAAGAGATGAACCTTGTTCTGCGTATCGATCAGCATACGGTCCCGCCTCACGTCGAGTATGAGTTGACGAAGCTGGGCGAAGCGCTGGCCGTTGAAGTCGGCGCGCTCATTTGGTGGGTCGAGGGCCATGTTCCTCAGCTGGGACGCTGATGGTGAGCCGCAGGATCAGACGGGGCGTTCCGGGAAAGTCGTGCTAGAGCGCCGCCATGTCGTCGTCTGAGTACAAGGTCGATATCGCCCTGGTTGGCGGCGGGCTCGCGAACAGCCTGATTGCCTTGCGGCTCAAGGCCCTGCGCCCGGACCTGCGTGTGGTGATGCTGGAGCGTGAGGCGCGGGTCGGCGGCGAGCACACCTGGTGCCACTTCGCCAATGACGTGCCGCCGGATGTCGACGCCTGGCTCGAACCCCTGATTGCCCATCGCTGGGACGGCTACGAAGTGCGGTTCCCGGCCCACCGGCGAGATCTCGCCACGCCTTATCGAGCCATCACCACCTCGAGCCTCGCGAGGGCCGTGAGCGCCGCGCTGGGACCGGATCTCTGGCTGGATGCGCCGGTGGCGACTTTCACCCCGGACACCGTGACCTTGGCCGACCAGCGGGTCATCCGCGCCAGCGCCGTGATCGACGGTCGCGGGCCTTCGCCCACCGAGACCCTGGCGCTCGGCTGGCAGAAGTTCCTTGGCCAGGAGATCATTACGACCGTTCCGCACGGCCTGACCCGACCTACCGTGATGGACGCCACTGTCGATCAGCTCGACGGCTATCGCTTTCTGTACGTCCTGCCGCTGGGACCTGACCGCCTGCTGATCGAGGACACGCGATATAGTGACGGCGATGCCCTCGACCGGGAGGCCATGCGGCTCCATATCACCGCCTACGCCGCATCTCGCGGTTGGGAGATTGCAGGCGTCGTGCGTGAGGAGGACGGGATACTGCCGATCGCACTGGCCGGCGACATCGACGCCTTCTGGGCCGAGGGCGAGCCCGGCGTGGCGCGGGTGGGCCTCGCGGCGGCGCTGTTCCAGCCAACCACCGGCTACGCCTCGCCCGACGCCGCCATCCTGGCCGACCGCATCGCCCGCCTGCCGGAACTGACCAGCGCCACGGTGCGGGCCGACGCCGAAGCCCACTCCAAGGCAGCCTGGAAGGCGCGCGGCTTCTACCGGCTTTTGAACCGCATGCTGTTCCGCGCCTGCGCGCCACAGCTGAGATATCGGGTGCTCGAGCGGTTCTATCGCCTCGGCGCGCCGCTCATCCAACGCTTCTACAGCTCGAACGCCACCCTGGCCGACAAGGCCCGTATCCTGTCCGGCAAGCCGCCGGTGCCGGTGACGGCGGCGCTGAAAGTGCTGACCGAGCGCTCTGTTTTCACGAAGGTTTCCTGAATGACCAAACGCGCGGCCGTTATCGGTTCCGGATTCGGCGGACTGGCCCTGGCCATCCGCCTGCAGTCGGCGGGGATCGACGTCACGGTCTT
>Ga0315902_10005374_pt1 | contig 18107 bp, 18 predicted proteins | sample LakEriMetagenome_9_FD_203523 | JGI IMG/M metagenome (GOLD analysis project Ga0315902, IMG submission 203523) | Freshwater fungal communities from buoy surface, Lake Erie, Ohio, United States - Buoy 12 MA117 | ecosystem: Environmental > Aquatic > Freshwater > Lake > Lake biofilm | place: USA... | reverse complement strand
CTCCTGCCTTTGATGAGTAGCCGGATCGTCGAAGACAACGCGCCTGCCGAGCACGTAAAGCGTGGTTGAGGTCCATCGATCCTCGCCAAGGTGCGCGAGCCGCTCAGAAACTTTACGGAGATGCTGAACTGAAACACGGTGTTCAAGGCGAAGCGATGCCAGGACGCGAAGCGAGACGATATCTCGGAATGAGTACACCCGGCTGTACGGAGACACGCAGTTCTCTGATGCGTAGCTCGGCCGAAGAAGACCACTACGATCCCAAGCCCGCAGTTGCCCGATGCTCAGCCCAGTCAGCCGTGCAGCGTCGCCCTCGCCGAAAGCGCCGATAATCTCGCCGCCGCTCATGCAATCCTCCCCGATCGCGTGGACTATACTTGGTCAGATCACAGCGGCGGTCAATGAGTCTAGAGCGACCATCTCTCCACTTTCTTTTCGGCAAAGACCTTCGCGCAGAGACCGCGTTTGAGCGCACTTGAGTCTTGGTCTTCATCTTGGAGTTTGTAAGTTGCGAGTGCTATCGGATCGGGATCTCTTCCACTTTCTGTTTAGGCGACCCATAAGATAACGGCTCGAGCTACGCCAGCCAGCGGGGGGGAGTCCTTGCCGTACACGCGTATCCGGCACTCAATCCTCGACATCCGGCCCACCGCCCGTCTCCCCGGGGCGAGCATCACATTACCTCGCAACACCCTCAGTGCGGTGCCGTCACACTCCGTCTGGCGGCCGGGGGCGGATTTTCGCACCGACGCAATACCGACGTAATACCGACGTGATACCGAAACCCCAAATCGGCCCAGGACCAGCGCGTTAACCCCTGATTCGCCCGTGCTCCAGGTCTCCGCCTTGCAACAGTCCGACCCCCGGACCGCCGTAAACCTGCACTCTCCCCTATGCTCGTCTACCTCTCCGACTTGGGTCGGCCCGAGCGATTGTGCATTGCAGGCTCTAGAGCGGTTTGATCGGTCGTTTCGTCGGCCTCTCCCAGATGGTTTCTGCTCCAGGTGGAACAGGAAATCCGATCGACCGGAAGAAATGCGCGATGAGGCTCTCGGCCTTCGCCTCTTCATAGGAATGAACAATCACTTTCGGAAAGAACTCCTGAAAGAGCGCGATCTGTTTCTCATAGGCAAAATGTTCGGAATACTGAACCTTGAACTCCTTGCCGGAACCAGACCAGGCACCTTCCCGCTCAAGGGCGCGCCGAAGCCAGGATAAGAAATAGCCGTAGTCCCTGACATACAGGACGACTTCCGTATCGAATCCGACAAGAAACTCCCGCAGCGCCTCGAGATACCTCTGCCGGTTCTGAAAATAGTCCGGCGCAAGCATCGCTGACAGCACCCTCGTGCCCAGGACATGCCGATAGATGGCTTCAGAACTGAGGATGATCGTTTCCCCATCACGCATATTTCGACGAACTTCGTCAAAAAAACGCTCGACGCTCCTGGTGGACTGGGTCGTGTTGTCCGCAATCAGGTGGCTCAGGTTGAGGTGCGCTCTTGACCCGATGAACGGATCAAGTGTGGCATTGAGCAGTCCCTTAAGACCGAATGATCCTGCATATTTCAAGAGCGCGCGGGTGAGCCGATAATCTTTCTTTGATTTTTTCGGGGTCGTGAACGTCTCGGCAAAGGGGGAATATAGCCCGTGCTCCCTGAGGTAATCCCTGTGTTCGTAGAGAGCCTTTTGAATTGACGTGGTCCCGGTCTTGTGTGTTCCGGCGTGAAGTATCAGACGCATGGAAGGGACGGTCTTTCTCTTTCGTAAATTGCAAACAGGGTAACATGCCACTCGGGGGAGGTCCATGCGGTGTCTTCATTCTATCGGAACTCGGCAACTTCGGCTGACAGCAGGGCACTTCGGGCCCAAAGCGCCAGACCGGCCTGATGCCGCGAGGGTCTGCGCCCCCTGATGTCCAGCCAACGGACCTGATGCCCGCGCGCGCCGTTGGCGCAGCGGCAGGCGAGCCTCGGGGAGCCCGTTTTTTGCTTGCGCTTTGCACGGCGGCGCGCTTGCCTCTGACTCGAGGAGGACCGCCATGACCCACCCCGCCATCGTTCCCGGCCGCACCGCCGTCATCACCGGCGCCGCCTCCGGCATCGGCCTTGCCGCCGCCCGTCATCTCCGCGCCGCCGGCATGGAACTCGCGCTGATCGACCTGCCCGGCGACCGCCTCGCCTCCGCCGCGGCCGAACTCGGCGCCACGGCACTTCCCGCCGACGTGTCCGACCGCGCCGCCATGGCCGCGGCCGCCGCCGCCGCGGCGCGCGACCTGCCCCCCGTCAGTTTCCTTTTTGCCAATGCCGGCATGGGCTTGCCCTCGACCGCGCTGGCCGATGCCGCGGCCTGGGACCGCACCATGGCAGTCAATTTCGGCGGCATCCTGAATGCCGTGCAGGCCTTTGCGCCCGCCATGCTCGCCCATGGCGAGGCCGGCGCCATCCTCTGCACCGGGTCCAAGCAGGGCATCACCCTGCCCCCCGGCAACCCCGCCTACAACGTCTCCAAGGCCGCGGTGAAGGCCTATGCCGAGCTTCTGGCGCACGAGCTGCGCAGCACCCCCGGCGCCCGTGTCTCGGCCCATCTGATGATCCCCGGCTGGGTCCATACCGGCCTCACCGCCGCGCAAGGCGCACCCAAACCCCCCGGCGCCTGGACCGCTGACGAAGCCGTCACCTTCATGCTCGCCCGCCTCGCCGCCGGAGATTTCTACATCCTCTGCCCCGACAACGACGTCCCCCGCGCCCTCGACGAACGCCGCATCGCCTGGGCCGCCGGCGACCTGATCGAGAACCGCCCCGCCCTCTCCCGCTGGCACCCCGACTGGTCCGACCGCTTCAAGGCGACGCTGAAGGACCTCTGACCGGGAGCCGCCCGACATGGGTTCCTACGGGGCTGAAATTGGCCCGGTCAAGCCCCCCGTCAGACCCGCAGGATCGGCTCCAGCGGGTCGAGGTCGGGGGCGTCCGGGTCCTCCCAGGCGACGGCGGCCAGCGAGTCCGGCTTCACCCGCAGCCCCGCCATCTCGGCCCGCGTCACCCAGCGGCGATGCGTCACGATGCCCTCGGGATCGGTCCAGAGCGTCCCCTCCGGCCCCCCGGTCACACAGCAGCGAAAGTAGATGTCGACCTGATGGAACGCCCCGGCGGGGTCATGGAATTCATTGACAAGACACAGCTTTCCGACTTCGATCTGCAGCCCCGTCTCCTCGTGCACCTCGCGGCAGAGCGCCTCGGCCAGAGGCTGGTGCAGCTCCACCCCGCCCCCCGGCGCACACCAGAGCGCATCGCTCCCGCGATATGCGTTCACCAGAAGCAAACGCCCTTCGCGCAGGATCACCGCACGCACCGCCAGCCTCGGCCCCGCTTCAGCCATCCCTTGCGCCCCCCGCTGACATCAGAATACCCCACTCACGTTCACGTCCGGTATGGGATAGGTTCAATCCATGACACGACGTCCGCCCAGACCCCGCACGAGCCGCGCCCCGGTGGCCGCCATCGTAGAGCGTATTGCGGGGCCGCCTGCGGATCACGCGGAGGAAGCGGTCATCCTTCTGCACGGGCTTGCCCGCACGGAAGCGAGTTTTGCACCCATGGAGGAGCTTCTCAAGCAGGCGGGCTATCACGTCGTCAACCAGGGATATGCCTCCCGCAAACACCGGATCGAAGACCTGGCCGAACTTGCCTTGCCGGCTGCAGTCGCGGCGGCGGGGGACCGGGTCGTGCATTTCGTCACCCATTCGATGGGCGGCATCATTGCCCGGCTCTGGCTGACAGACCATCGTCCCGCCCGCATGGGGCGCGTCGTCATGCTTGCGCCCCCCAACGGAGGGACCGAAATCGTCGACATCTTCGGCGAGATCGACCCCTTCGTCTGGGTCAACGGGCCGGCCATGCAGCAGCTTGGCACCGATGCAGCAAGCCTGCCGCGCCAGCTCGGCCTCCCCGACTACGAGGTTGGCATCATCGCCGGCACCGTCTCGGTCAATCCGCTCTTTTCGGCGCTGATCAAGGGGCCTAACGACGGCACCGTCTCGGTCGACTCGACCCGGCTCGAGGGGATGGCCGATCACATCGTCCTGCCCGTGAGCCATACTTTCATGATGAACAACCCGCTGGTGATGGCGCAGGTCGCGGCCTTCCTGCGCGACGGCACTTTCGACCGCTCGATCAACTGGAAGACAATCCTCTTCGGCCAGAAGGAAGGCGCGCGTCTCAGCGACGCCCCGAAGTGACCCCGCCGGTAATCCGGTTGACATGCCCCATCTTGCGCCCGGGCCGGACCTCTCCCTTGCCATAAAGATGGATCGATGCAGGTTCCCACGCGATTTCGGCAACGCGCAGCACGTCATCGCCGATCAGGTTCTCCATCGTCACATCGGCATGGCGCGCACCATCACCCAGCGGCCAGCCCGCAATGGCGCGGACATGCTGCTCGAACTGGTCGACCAGACAGCCGGTCTGCGTCCAGTGGCCCGAATTGTGCACGCGCGGCGCGAATTCGTTGACGACGAAACCCTCCGGCGTCACGAAAAGCTCCACCCCGATCACGCCGACATAGTCGAGCGCGTTCAGAATCCGCCCCGCGATCAGGACCGCATCTGTCGCCTCTGCCCGGCTCAGGCGTGCGGGCACCGTCGTGCGGCGCAGGATGCCGTCCTCGTGCAGGTTCTCGCCCGGGTCATAGGCGGCGATCCGGCCATCCATCCCGCGCGCCGCGATGACCGACACTTCGCGGCTGAAACCGACCCACCCCTCGAGGATCGCCTCCGCGCCCTGAATCGCTGCCAGCACTGCCTCCGCCTCGGCCGGGGCCGCGATGCGCACCTGCCCCTTGCCGTCATAGCCCAGCCGCCTGGTCTTCAGAATGGCGGGCATCCCCGTGCGGACGAGCGCAGCCTCGAACTCGGCCGGCGTCGCGACGGCGGCAAAGGGCGCGGTCTTCAGCCCGATATCCGTGAGGAAGGTCTTTTCCGCCAGCCTGTCCTGCGAAATGGCAAGCGCACGCCGACCCGGCCGGATCGGGCAAAGCGGCTCGATGACGTCCAGTGCCTTGGCGGGCACGTTCTCGAATTCGTAGGTGACGACAGCCACGCTTTCGGCGAATGCGCGCAAGGCGGCGACATCGTCATAGGGCGCGCGCGTCACGCGGGCCGAGACGTCGCCCGCAGGCGGATCGGCACCTGGTTCGAAGACATGCGTCCGGTAGCCCAGCCGTGCCGCCGCGACCGACAGCATCCGCCCCAGCTGGCCGCCCCCCAGGATGCCGATGACGCTGCCCTGCGGCAGGGGGTCAGCCATCCGACGGCTCCTCGGGGATCGACGCCGACAGCGCGTCCCGCCAGGCTTCCAGCCGCGCCGCCAGCGCGGGGTCCGACAATGCCAGAATCGATGCCGCCATCAGTCCCGCATTCGTCGCGCCGCCGATTGCCATGGTCGCAACCGGGTAGCCTTTCGGCATCTGGAGAATTGAATAAAGCGAATCGACCCCGCCAAGCGCCCGCGTCTCGATCGGGACACCGATCACCGGAAGCCGTGTCTTCGACGCCATCATCCCCGGCAGATGCGCGGCACCCCCGGCGCCCGCGATGATCACCTGCAATCCGCGCTCTGCCGCCTTCCGTCCGTAATGCCACAGTCGCTCGGGCGTCCGGTGCGCCGAAACGATCTTGCATTCATGCACGACGCCGAGTTCCGAGAGCACATCAGCCGCGGCTTTCATGGTGGACCAGTCGGACTGGCTTCCCATGATCACGCCGACCCTTGGAACCACCATCTCTGGTCTCCTTGCCTCAGGCTCCGGACTATAGGCCAGCCTTCGGCAACCGCAACTCAGGCGATGATGTCGGGCAGAAGCCGATCCTCCAAAAGCCGGATCTGGTCCTTGAGCATGAGCTTCTGCTTCTTCAGTCTCCGAACTGTCAGCATGTCTGCCGAGCCGCGCTCCTGCAGGGCATGGATCGCCTCGTCGAGGTCCCTGTGCTCACTGCGCAGCACCGCGAGCTTGATGCGGAGCACTTCGGTCGTTTCCATCTGCGCCGATGTGTTCATGCCCTTATTCCGGCCCGTCTTTTGGTCCATGCTGCCAAAACCTGTGCAAACATAGTCAACCTGGTGACCTCCGCCTAGGGGCGCCCTTGCACGAAGCCCATCAGCACTCCATATTTTCGGTGATGCGGCTGCCGCTGGGAGATGGGGTCGCGTCGGGACTGTCGCTTTGCACAAGGACGTGTCGCATGACCAAACTGTCGATCGGAACCCATCCGTTCCTTCTGGGGTTCGAACAGCTTGAACGACTGGTCGAACGCACCGCGAAAAGCGGCAATGACGGCTATCCTCCCTACAATATCGAACAGACCTCCGATCGCTCCTATCGGATCACGCTTGCCGTCGCGGGCTTCGCGGAAGGCGATCTTGTCATCACCGTTGAAGACAAGCAGCTCGTCATTCGTGGTCGCCAGAAGGACGACAGCGAAGGTCGGGTGTTTCTCCATCGCGGCATCGCTGCGCGCCAGTTCCAGCGCAGCTTTGTTCTGGCTGACGGGGTGGATGTCGGAGAGGCTCTGATGGCAGACGGCCTTTTGCACATCGACCTGACCCGTCGCGTGAACGATACCGTTGTCCAGACTGTCAGGATCAGAAAGAACGAGGGTTGAAATGCGGACCAGATATGATCTGAGCGCGCTTGGGCCGAACGTCGTCTATGTGAAGGCTGTGCCGGTCGAAAGCCTCCCGCCGGAATTGCGCAAACAGGCCGGGGACCTTGAGGTGATCTTTTCCGTCCATGACGCAGATGGCACCCAGCTTGCGCTTGTGGCTGACAGAAGCCTTGCCTTCAGCCTTGCACGCCAGCACGACAAGGTCCCGATGACAGTCCATTGAGCCGGGCTGTCATCAAGGTTCCTCATCCCCGCCAGGACCGAGCGCAGGCCAGAGAAGTTCTGCCGCTGCGCCCGGAGCCTGCAGCGGTCAGGCGCGGATCAGCCCAAGGCTTTCCAGCTTCAGGATGACTTGCTGGGCGCAGTTGTCCACGTCGACGTTTTCGGTTTCGACCCGAAGCTCCGGAGTCTCGGGAACGTCATACGGATCGGACACGCCCGTGAACTCTTTGATCTTTCCCTCGCGGGCGAGCTTGTAGAGCCCCTTTCGATCACGCCGCTCGCATTCCTCGATGCTCGTGGCCACGTGCACTTCGATGAAGGCGCCGTATTGTTCGATCATTTCCCTCACCTCCCGTCGCGTTGCCGCGTAGGGGGCGATCGGCGCGCATATCGCTATCCCGCCGTTTTTCGTGATTTCCGAAGCCACATATCCTATCCGCTTGATGTTGATGTCGCGGTGCTCCTTGGAAAATCCAAGCTCGGAGGACAGGTGCTTGCGGACGACGTCTCCGTCAAGCAGCGTGACCGGCCGGCCCCCCATCTCCATCAGCTTGACCATCAACGCGTTCGCAATCGTCGACTTTCCGGAACCGGACAAGCCCGTGAAGAACACCGTGAACCCCTGTTGAGCGCGCGGTGGCGACGTCCGGCGCAGTTCGGCCACAACTTCGGGAAAGGAGAACCAGTCCGGGATTTCCAGCCCTTCGCGCAGCCGCCTGCGCAGTTCCGTACCCGAGATGTCGAGCACGGTTGACCTATCCGGCACCTCGTCAACGGGATAGTATTGCGCCTTTTCCCGGACATAGACCATCTGCTTGAAGTCGACCATCTCGATGCCGACTTCGGCTTCATGCGACCGTACAAGCTCCTGGGCAGCATAGGGATCGTAGAAGTCCTTGCCCTGGCTGTTTTTTCCTGGTCCGGCATGGTCGCGGCCCACGATGAAATGGGTCAGGCCGTGGTTCTTGCGAATAAGCGCGTGCCAGAGCGCCTCGCGCGGGCCGCCCATCCGCATCGCAAGGTTCAGCAATGACAGATGCGTCGTCGACGAGGGATACTTGTCGAGCACCGCCTCATAGCAACGAACGCGCGTGAAGTGATCGACGTCGCCGGGCTTGGTCATGCCCACGACAGGGTGGATGAGCAGGTTGGCCTGGGCCTCGCGCGCGGCGCGGAAGGTGAGTTCCTGATGCGCCCGATGGAGAGGATTGCGCGTCTGGAACGCAACGATCCTGCGCCAGCCCAACTTGCGGAAAAAGGCGCGTAACTCGTTTGGCGTGTCGCGACGTCCCTTGAAATCGTAATGAACCGGGGGCTGCAGACCCGTCACCGGCCCACCAAGATAGACCGAACCTGCCCTGTGATGGAGATAGTTCACGGCCGGGTGGGCAATATCGTTTGCTCCAAAGACCTTTTCAGCCTCGCGGGACTTGTCCGGAACCCACTTGTCCGTGACGGTCATGATCGCAAGGATCACGCCCTCCTGATCCCGCAAGGCGATGTCTTGCCCGACTTCCGTCCTTGAGGCGAAGGCCTCGCTCACGTCCAGCGTCACGGGAATTGGCCAGAGGTCGCCGTCGGCAGTCCGCATCGTTTCGACAACGGCATCATAGTCGTCGCGGGTCTGGAAACCTCTGAGCGGGCGAAAGCCGCCATTCATCAGCAGCTCAAGATCGCACAGTTGCCGTGGCGTCAGGTCATGAGACGGAAGCTGTGCGGCGTCAGCCTTCAGCTTCTGGGCCGAGTCGGCCGACACGAAGAGTTCGGGGATCGGGGCGAATTGGTTCTGCATGGATCATCTCGGCTGTCGATGTGACACGGCAACAACAAGATGTCACCAAGGGTTGCGAAGATCATCCCTGCCACGGAAAGTCAAACGTGCCGGCTTGCAGACGGCGCATGCCGGGCTTGCCGAAAAGCCGGATCGGGAAGTCGGCGACGATCGTTCCGGTCTGCCTCAGACGTCCGGCACGAGCGTGAAGATATCGCCGATGTTTGCGGCCACTGTCGTGTAGTTCAGTCCGTTGAAGATGATCGTCGTGCCTGTCGCGAGGATCGTCACCCTGGTGCCGCCGGAAACGTCGTTGACCGCGAATTCCGTGGCTCCCACACCGTTCAGAACCACGAGGTCCTCTCCGATCACGAAATCCGTAATCCTGTCGGAACCGGCATTCGATGTGCCATAGACAAAGTCGTCCGCTCCGGCACCGCCGGCCATACGGTCATTGCCGGCACCGCCATTCAGCGTGTCGTTCCCTCCACCGCCAGACAGTGTGTCGGCACCGCTGCCTCCCGAAAGCCTGTCGGCACCGTTGCCGCCGGTCAGCACGTCCTCACCCGTTTCGCCCAAAAGCCTGTCGCTTCCGTCACCGCCGGACAGCTGGTCTTTGCCGCTCCCGCCATAAAGTGAGTCATTGCCAGCCTTGCCGAAAAGGCGGTCGTTACCTGCCCGTCCGGCCATCAGGTCTTTTCCATCGCCGCCGTCCAGCTTGTCGCTTCCGTCTCCGCCGTCGATCGTATCATTCCCCGTGCCGCCGATGACCGTGTCATTGCCGCCAAGACCGCTGAGGCTGTCATGGCCACCGCGCCCATCGATCACATCATTTCCGCCTGTACCGCCGATCAGGTTGTTTTCCGATGTGCCGGTAAACGAAGCAAGCGGCTGAGCCGACAGTGTCGCCAGTGCCTTGTACCCTGTCGTCTGCTGGGTTTGGCGGTCATTGCCGGAAAAGACGAAATCGTCAGCCTGCGGGCCCAGGATGATGTCCCGCAATGTCAACAGATCAGTGTCAGTCATGGCAATCCTCCCGGAACCGGTTCAGTTGAATTAGGCGACCAACAGGTCTGCAGGGGTCGAGTTGACCGGACCGGCGGTGTAATGATGCGTTCCGCACTTGTCCCAAAGCTACACCCTCAGTGTCGGCCAAGGCAAAACAAACCTGCCTTGATCGAATGAAGTCGGACCTCTGTCAAAAACCTGTCGTCACATCGTCAGAGCGCCTGCTATTCGGCGGCCTTGGCAATTCCTGCGTCCCGTGACGAAAGCCAGCGTTCGGCATCCAGGGCGGCCATGCAACCCATCCCTGCGCTTGTCACGGCCTGGCGATAGATGTGGTCCGTCAGGTCGCCAGCCGCAAATACCCCTGGGATCGACGTTTCCGTCGTGCCAGGCTTGACCTTCACATAGCCCGCGTGGTGCGTCTCCAGCTGGTCTCTGACAAGTTCGCTGGCCGGTGCATGGCCGATGGCGACAAAGACCCCCTTCGCATTGATCTGTGTCACGGCGCCGGTCCGGATGTGGCGTGCCAGCACCCCCTCCACGCCAGGCGGGTCTTCGCTGCCGACGATCTCGGCAATCTCGTGGTCCCAGAGAACCTCGATCTTGGGATGACGGAACAGCCTTTCCTGCATGACCTTTTCGGCCCGCAGGCTGTCGCGGCGGTGGATCAGGGTGACCTTGGTCGCGAAGTTGGTCAGAAAGAGCGCCTCTTCGACCGCGGTGTTTCCACCTCCCACAACCACGATTTCGGCGCCGCGATAGAAGAAACCGTCACAGGTCGCGCAGGCCGATACGCCAAAGCCCTTGTATTTTTCCTCCGATGGCAGGCCAAGCCATTTGGCACGGGCACCTGTGGCGAGGATCACGGCTTCTGCGGTATAAGTTGTTCCGCTGTCGCCGCGTGCGATGAAGGGGCGCTGCCCAAGGTCGAGCGAGACGATGATGTCAGAGACGATCTCGGCCCCCATGGCGACGGCGTGGTCCTGCATGCGGGTCATCAGGTCGGGCCCCATGACGGTAACGTCGCCGGGCCAGTTTTCCACCTCGGTCGTCGTCGTAAGCTGGCCACCTGGTTCGAGACCCTGGACAAGGATGGGCGACAGCATGGCCCGGCTGGCATAGACGGCGGCGGTATAGCCTGCGGGGCCGGAGCCGATGATGAGGACACGGGTTTGGCGCTGGCCTGACATGAACTGTTCCCCCCTGCATTCGGCTGACGATGGATATAGGCGCTTTGGCATGTGTGCGAAAGGCTTGGCCGGATGAGTTCCGCCGATGGGCAGGGACGGGAAGTTGCGCATTCGTGAAAGATAATTGCGCCTCTTCCGGCCGGAGGGTAAGCATTCGAAAGGCAATCGGGGAGTTCAAGGATGCCGGGCCGGAAGCTCGACGCGATCGATAGGATGATCCTTGCCGAGCTTCAGGCCGACGGTCGGATAACGAATGTCGAACTCGCCCGGCGGGTGGGGATTTCGGCGCCCCCTTGCCTGCGGCGGGTACGGACTCTGGAAGAGCAGGGCTACATCAGGGGCTATCATGCCGACATCGATCCGCGGCAACTGGGATTAGAGGTGCAGGTCTTTGCGATGGTTCGTCTGGTGAGCCAGGCAGAGGCCGATCTTTCGGCCTTCGAGGCGCTCTGCATCGGCTGGCCGCTGGTGCGGGAGTGCCACATGCTGAATGGCGAGGTGGATTTCATCCTCAAATGCGTCTCGCCCGATCTGCGGACCTTTCAGACCTTTCTGACAGACCAGCTCACGGCGGCGCCGAACGTGGCCAATGTCAAGACAAGCCTCGTCATTCGTGGTGCCAAGGATGAGCCGGGGGTCCCCTTCGACGTGGTGGAGGCCCGCCTGGCACGGCAGGCCTGAGCACGCCGGCAGGAGACGCCGTCAGCGCAGGGCGATGACCTGGCGGGGGTCGAGCAGGAAGGGCGCGACGATGCCGCAGGTATCGGCCAGCGGCAGGAGGGTATCGGGGACCTCCATCCCGATCACGTCGCGCATGAAGGCCTGGCGCCGTGCGATGCGTCCGGCGACATCGGGATAGGCGGCGGCAAGATCGGCGCGCAGGGCGGCATCCGCGATGACATAGCCGTCTTCCATCCGGGTGGAGCCATAGACGGGGTGGCCAGGGATCACGTCCATCTGCATCGCCATGCCCGAGGCGAGAGGCATGTCGGACCCTTCCGCGATCGGAGAGGACATCCATTCCTCGGTCCCGATCAGATGGCCGGGATTGAGCGTCACGCCGAAGGTTTCGGCAGGCAGCGCGGCCATCATGCGGGTCCAGACCTCACCGCCCGGAGTGCCGGGGGTCATCATCGCGCACCAGAGGGACATCGCACGGACATAGGGATAGGCGAAGACGTCGAGATAGTCGCGCGCAGGGGCGGGCAGATCCCCGTCCGAGGCGGCAAGCCATCCGGCCCGGCAGGTGTTCGAACCCCAGTGGCAAATGTTGAAGGAGACCGGCTCACCCCGGCGCAAAAGCTGTCCTGTCGGGCTCGACATGCCCTGGATATTGCCGCTGGCAAAGGTCGGGTGACAGCCATAGGGCAAACCACCGGCATGCGCTGCGGCGAAGACGTCGAAATCGGTCGCACCTTCGCGCAGGGCAAAGGCAAGCCGGGTCACGGCGCGGGCCGCCATGTGGTTGGCGAATTCAAGCCGCGCGATACCGGCTGCATCGACGCGGGCGCGCAGGCCGTGGACCGGGTGCATCAGGATGTCGGTCGCATTCTCGACACGGGCCGCGATCCGGCGCAACGGATCGGCGAGGAAAACGGGCAGGTCGAGCGCCGCGGCGGGATCATCGAATTCGTCGGGCCCGAAATATTTCCACCCCGCTGTGCCGACCCTTGCCCCTGCCGGGACGAGATCGGCCAGCGCATCGGCGATCCGGATGCCCTTGCGCGGCTGGGAGACCAGCGAGAGCGAGGGCACGAGCAGGGTGTCGACCCGCCCGGCCGAGACGAGCGGAGAGATTGCCGCATAGGGCAGGCATTCGTTGCCCAGAAGCAGCGTAGCCCTGTCGGGGGTCAGGATCAGCACCGCTTCCTCGAATCGGGGATCGACGCCGGTCGCCCAGTGGATATTGGCGACATGTTCCCGGTCGCCATAGACGACGATCGCATCGAGTCCCCGCCGGTCGCAGGCCCGGCGGAGCGCAGCAAGACGGGCGAGGCCTTCGTCAAGCGTCAGCGCCGGAGGATTGGCGGGCGGGCCGAAGTCGGGCCAGTCGATGCGGATGAGACGGGGCATGCGATGTCCTTTCCTGCTGCGCTGTCATGGGGCCATGACTGCGGCGGGGCGTCAAGCGGGCGGATGCGGGCGCCGGGATCCCAAACACCCTTTCCGGCCGGGCAGGTCTGTGGTCTTGATGAGACACGAGACGGCAAGAGGAGGACGTGATGCGGATTCTGATCACGGGTGCGGCGGGCATGATCGGGCGCAAGCTGACAGACAGGCTGTGTGCTGACGGGGCGCTGGGGGGCAAGCCCGTGACAGCCCTGATCCTGCACGATGTGGTCGCGCCCCCCCGGCCCGCAGTCAGCATGCCGGTGACCGACCTGACGGGGGACCTGTCCGACCCTGGCGCTGCCGAGGCGCTGGTCGCCCATCGGCCAGACGTCGTCTTTCATCTGGCCGGAATCGTCTCGGGCGTGGCCGAGGCAGACTTTGATCTGGGCTATCGTGTGAACCTTGACGGGACGCGGGCGCTCTGGGATGCGATCCGGGTCTCTGGGCAGGCTCCGCGGGTCGTCTTTTCCTCGACCCAGGCTGTCTTTGGCGGGCCATTTCCGGATGTCGTGCCCGATGATTTCGCCCCTGTGCCGCTGTCGTCCTATGGCGCGCAGAAACTGATCGGAGAGACGATCCTGACGGACTACACGCGACGCGGCTTCATGGACGGAATCGCGCTGCGGTTGCCCACGATCTGCGTCCGGCCGGGCCGGCCCAACGGGGCGGCGTCGGGCTTCTTCTCCTCGATCATCCGCGAACCGCTGGTGGGGCAGACAGCGACGCTGCCGGTGTCGCGCGACTGGGTCCATACCCACGCCAGCCCGCGCGCGGCGGTGCAGTTCTGCATCCACGCGGCAACGCTTGATACATCCGTCATGGGGCCGCGCCGGGCCGTGACGATGCCGGGCCTGAGCGTGAGCGTGGGCGAACAGATCGCGGCGCTGACGCGCATCGCGGGGCCGGGGGCAGCTGCGCTGATCCATGAAGCGCCCGATCCGGCGGTCTGGGCCATCGTGAAGACCTGGCCGCAGAGGTTCGCGGCCCGGCGGGCACGGGACCTGGGCTTTCAGGCCGAGTCGAACTTTGACGAGATCATCGAGACGCATATCGCAGACGAGCTTGGCGGACGATTGCCTGAACCGGCGTGAGCCTGCCTTGCAGTCAAGTGAGGGCGGGCCTATATCGAGGGTCGAGAGGTTGGCGCGGGCAGGCGCCTCGCCAACCCGGTCAGGTCCGGAAGGAAGCAGCCGTAACGAGCCCCGCTTGGGTCGTTGTCCAGCCTCTCACTCCTCTACCAGAGAGTGCCTCAAGAGGTCGCGGAATCGGCGGTGTCATGCCGGTATCCGAAGGCCATGCACATCGCGCCGTCCGGAGGGAGCTTCAGGGGGGGCCTGACTTGCTTTTGGCGTGTCAGGCCAATTCATCCTTCTGGGTATCCCGGGTACAGAAAACGGGACAAAGGCCTGTGGCGCCCGGACGCCTGACGGGGCATTCTGCCGTCCGGAGGGCCGAGCGCCCTGCAAGAGGGGGGACCCGATGAGCGACTTGCCTGGCAATCCCTATCGCGTGCTCGCGCGCAAGTACCGGCCGGAAACCTTTGCCGACCTTGTCGGACAGGACGCGATGGTGCGGACGCTGACCAATGCCTTTGCCGCGGGTCGCATCGCGCAGGCCTTCATCATGACGGGCATCCGCGGGACGGGAAAGACGACAACGGCACGGATCATCGCCAAGGGGCTGAACTGCATCGGCCCCGACGGGAGAGGGGGCCCGACGACTGCGCCCTGCGGGGTATGCGAGCATTGCGTCGCGATCATGGAAGGGCGCCATGTCGACGTGATGGAGATGGATGCGGCATCGAACACCGGGGTCCAGAACATCCGCGACGCCATCATCGAGACGGTGAGCTACCGCGCGGTCTCGGCCCGCTACAAGGTGTTCATCATCGACGAGGTGCACATGCTGTCAACGAGCGCGTTCAACGCGCTGCTCAAGACGCTGGAGGAGCCACCACCGCATGTGAAGTTCATCTTTGCCACCACCGAAATCCGCAAGGTGCCGGTCACGGTCCTGTCCCGTTGCCAGCGGTTCGACCTGCGGCGGATCGAGCCCGAGGTGATGATGGCGCTCCTGCGCCGGATTGCACATGCAGAGGGTGCGTCGATCAGCGAGGACGCGCTTGCCCTGATCGTGCGGGCGGCGGAAGGATCGGCGCGCGATGCGACTTCGCTGCTTGACCAGGCGATCAGCCACGGCGCGGGAGAGACCGGTGCCGCCGAGGTCAGGGTCATGCTGGGTCTGGCCGACCGTGGGCGGGTGCTCGACCTCTTTGACCTGATCCTGCGGGGTGAAGCGGCAGCGGCGCTGACCGAGCTTTCGGCGCAATATGCCGAAGGCGCCGATCCGATGGCGGTCCTGCGCGATATGGCCGAGATCGCGCATTGGGTCAGCGTCCTCAAGGTCGCGCCGGAAGCGGCGGCGGATCCCACGATCGGTCCGGATGAGCGCATGCGCGGGCAAGATGTCGCCGCACGATTGCCCATCCGGGTGCTCGCGCGGTTCTGGCAGATGCTGCTGAAGGCGCTGGAAGAGGTGGCACTTGCGCCGAACGCGATGATGGCCGCCGAAATGGCGGTGATCCGTCTGACCCATGTCGCGGACCTGCCGACACCGGAAGAGCTTGTGCGCAAGCTGCAAGGCAACCCTCCGGGGCCCGGGGGGGGCGGGGCGCCCGGGGGCGGCGGGGTAAGGATGGCGCCAGCCGGGCAGGCGGGGGACCGCGCCCAGGCGGGGGTCGCGCTTGCCGGACCGACCGGTGGGGGAAGCATCCAGGCCTCGGGCGCGGTCCTTGCACCTGCCATGCCGTCGCCGCTCGCGCGGTTCGGCCGGTTTGCGGATGTGGTGGAGCTGATCCGCGCGCAGCGGGACGTGCATCTTCTGGTCGAGATCGAGGCCGGCGTGAGGCTTGTCCGTTATGCTCCGGGGCGGATCGAGTTCACGCCGGCCGAGGGCGCGGCGGGCGATCTGGCGCAGCGGCTGGGGCAGAGGCTCCAGTCCTGGACCGGGGTGCGCTGGGCGGTGAGCGTGGTGGCGGGAGGGGAGGCCCCGACCCTGGCAGAGGCGCGGGATGCCGAGGTGACGGCGCTGCGCAAGGCCGCGGCGGCGCATCCGCTGGTGGCGGCGGTGATGTCGCGCTTTCCGCAGGCGCGGATCGCCGAGGTGCGGACCGAGGCGGCGAAGGCGCAGGACGCGGGCGTCGAGGCACTAGCCGAGGTACCCGACGAATGGGACCCCTTCGAAGAGGAATGAGCCCGCCTTGCAGGGGGGCAGGACGAAAGCCTATTGTCGCGGGTGCAACGAGGGGAGTGAGCGGAATGCTGAAGGGTCTGGGCGGCCTGGGCGACATGGCCAGGATGATGAAGGCCGCGCAGGAGATGCAGGCCAAGATGGCCCAGCTTCAGGACGACATGGAGCGCATCACCGTCGAGGGACAGGCGGGAGCAGGCCTGGTGCGCGCGACCGCGACCGCGAAGGGAGAGCTGACGGCGCTGACGATCGACCCGTCGATCTTTCGGGCCGAGGACCGTGAAGTGGTCGAGGACCTGATCCTGGCGGCCGTCAAGGATGCGCAGGCAAAGGCGGCCGAGCGGGCATCGGCCGAGATGGCCAAGCTCACCGAAGGGCTGGGCCTGCCGCCGGGCATGAAGTTCCCGTTCTGAGCCCTGCGGCGTGAGTGATACCCGCGACATCGACCTGCTGATCGACCTGATGGCCCGGCTACCGGGCCTGGGGCCCCGGTCGGCGCGGCGGGCGGTGCTGCATCTTCTGCGCAAGCGTAACCTGTTGCTTTTGCCGCTTTCCGAGGCCATGGCGCGGGTGGGGGCGACGGTCAGGACCTGCCTGAACTGCGGCAATCTGGCGACCGGCGACCTTTGCCCGATCTGCACGAGCGAGGCGCGGGGCAACGGGCAGCTTTGCGTGGTCGAGGATGTGGCCGACCTTTGGGCGATGGAACGGTCGGGCGTGTTCCGCGGGCGATACCATGTGCTGGGGGGCACGCTGTCGGCGCTGGATGCGGTGGGGCCCGAGGAATTGGGCATCCCCAGGCTGGTCGACCGGGTGGCGACAGAGGGGGTGCGCGAGGTGATCCTGGCGCTGGGCGCGACGGTCGACGGGCAGACGACGGCGCATTACATCGCCGACCGGCTGGCGGGGGTGGAGGTGACCTCGCTTGCCCAGGGGGTGCCGGTGGGGGGAGAGCTTGATTACCTGGACGATGGCACGATCAGCGCCGCGCTGAAGGCGCGGCGGGCCTTCTGACCGGGAAGCGGGGAAAGGCTGCGACGGCGCGGATCGGTTAACTGCCCGGCAGATTTGGTTAACAAACCGTAAACCTCCGATTGACAAATTGACAATGCGACGCTGCTGCCCCACCGGGGTTTGCGCGAATACACTGGCGGGGCCGGGCTGCGAAATCGCGCGCGCGACGACAGCGCAGTTGCCTCAGTCGGTCCCGGGATGCGGGACACACGGATGATACGGCCCGGCGCGGCGGGCGGATCAGGCCGGCGCGCTGGCCTGCCCGCGCAGCCGCGCGGACAGGACCGGGGCGCGCGCGGGGGGTCAGCGGCGGTCGGGCTTGTCCTCGTCTTCGTCCTCGTCCTCGTCGCTGCCGGCGGGGAGGTTGAAGAAGCTGTCGGCATCGCCGAAGTCGGTCAGGGCGGAGTCGTCGTCCTTGTCCGGCGCGCCGCGGGGATCGTCGCGGTCCGAGAGGGTAAAGGTTTCGAGCCCGGCGATGGCGGTGGGCAGGCGCGGTTCGGGCGCCATGGTCAGGCTGCGGTCAGTCGGCATGATGCTGCGGCGGTCGTCCGGGGTGGCCGGAACAGCCGTCCCAGCCCGCTTTGCCCCGGCCTTCTGCACCGCGGCGTCAAGTTCGGACTGCCGGCAAAGGCCAAGCGCGACCGGGTCGATCGGGTCGATCGTGCCGATATTCCAGTGGGTTCGTTCGCGGATGGCCTGGATCGTGGGCTTGGTCGTGCCGACAAGCTTGGAAATCTGGCTGTCGGTCAGTTCGGGGTGATGCTTGACGAGCCACAGGATGGCGGCCGGCCGGTCCTGCCGCTTGGAGAGCGGCGTGTAGCGTGGGCCGCGGCGCTTTTCTTCGCCCACGGCGGCGGGGTTGAACTTGAGCCGGAGCCGG
>Ga0315902_10005372_pt1 | contig 18108 bp, 15 predicted proteins | sample LakEriMetagenome_9_FD_203523 | JGI IMG/M metagenome (GOLD analysis project Ga0315902, IMG submission 203523) | Freshwater fungal communities from buoy surface, Lake Erie, Ohio, United States - Buoy 12 MA117 | ecosystem: Environmental > Aquatic > Freshwater > Lake > Lake biofilm | place: USA... | reverse complement strand
TGCATACTTCAATTCGGCCCCGGAGTTAATCGCCAAGACCATCGATGAAATTGCTCGATGCGGTGAATTTCCCTCCCATGGATTCAGTGCTCAACTGTTTGTAAACGGGGCGCTGCTGGTGCTGCTGCTAACAGTTGTTTTCGTTTTAAGGAAGTTTCGATTGTTGTCAGGTTTTACGTTATTGCTGCTTTTCGTAGTGAGCGATTTATTCATTCAAACAAGGCTTACAGCTCCAACAACTATCTATCATGCTGTTCCTTATGAAAACACAACCCATTACTTCGAACAACTCGAATCGTTGCCTTCGCACGATCAGTCGTGCAATTTGGTACCCTTCAAGATGCTCGATGAATCGAGCGATTTGATGACATCACCCATGCTCGAAAAAAACATTTCGACTTACAACCGCCGAATAAGCAGTGTTGGTGAAAATCCTCTCCGGTTTCGGGCATTCGATCAGGCCAAGGATAGTGGGGCGCTCGCGTGGATATTGGAGAATCCATTGATGTATTTTCCCACCCGATTAGGTTTTGAAGGAGATAGTGTTCAGTCGGGTTGCATATTTGGTGTGCCGGTGCATTTAGATCAAATCGGTAGCGAATGCAGTCTTCAAAATCCACGGGTCGGATACAATAGCTATTCGGCTGACATCACCAATCATTCTGAATATTCGCGTTGGTTTGTGCTCAACGCAAACTACCATCATTTATGGCGGGCAGAGTTGAATGGTCAATCGTTGCCTATTACCAAAGTGAATCAACTGGCGATGGGAGTCCTGTTACCTGCCAATGCGAAGGGTCAACTCTTATTTCGATTTGCTAGTGTTGCTCTTCCTTGGGCTGTGCTCTTATCGGTTATAGGTCTTGTGTGCGTGGTGTGGATTATTTACAAAACCAAACCGATGGATTCTGTGCGTTGAAATCCATTGTTGATGTAATTCTTTGAAAAGTGCATTTTGAAATGAAGAGGCATGCTCTATTTTTGGCGCACAATCAAAAATCATCATGCCTTATTTATTTACCTCAGAATCGGTGTCGGAAGGGCACCCCGACAAAGTAGCTGATCAAATTTCGGATGCGCTAATTGATAACTTTCTAGCTCAGGATCCATCTTCCAAGGTTGCGTGCGAAACGCTTGTAACAACCGGTCAGGTGGTGCTTGCAGGAGAAGTGAAATCGAATGCTTATCTGGATGTACAAGACATCGCACGCGATGTAATTCGTCAAATCGGATACACCAAGAGCGAGTACATGTTCGAAGCAAATTCGTGCGGTATACTTTCCGCCATTCACGAGCAGTCGCCGGATATTAACCAGGGCGTTGAGCGCAAGAAGCCGGAAGAACAGGGAGCCGGAGACCAAGGAATGATGTTCGGTTACGCCTCGCGCGAAACAGACAATTTTATGCCGCTGCCGCTCGAGCTTGCGCACACATTGCTGCGCGAGTTATCGGCCATTCGCCGCGAATTTCATGCGGGTAAAGGAAAGGTGATGCCTTATCTGCGCCCGGATGCAAAAAGTCAGGTTACGATCGAGTACGATGATAATAACAAGCCGGTGCGTATCGATTCAATCGTCATTTCTACACAGCACGACGATTTCGATAAGGATGGGGCTATGCTGAAGAAGATCCGAGAAGATGTCATTAACATACTCATTCCGCGTGTGAAGAAGAAACTTCCCAAGCGAGTGCAGGCACTGTTCAACGATAAAATCAACTACCACATCAACCCAACGGGCAAGTTTGTGATTGGTGGCCCGCACGGTGATACAGGTCTGACCGGACGTAAAATTATCGTGGACACATACGGTGGAAAAGGAGCGCACGGTGGTGGCGCGTTTAGCGGAAAGGATCCATCAAAGGTGGATCGCTCGGCTGCATACGCAACACGTCATATTGCGAAGCATTTGGTTGCAGCCGGTGTATGCGACGAGGCATTGGTTCAAGTGGCATATGCAATTGGAGTCGCAGAGCCTGTGGGATTGTATGTGAATACCTATGGCACAGCCAAAGTGAAAATGAACGATGGGGAGATTGCTCGTATTGTCCGCGGAATGGACGAGTTCAATATGCGTCCGTATTCCATCGAGAAGCGTTTTAAATTGCGTACTCCTATCTATTTGGAAACTGCGTCATATGGCCATATGGGCCGCGAATCACAGGTCGTTACCAAGGTGTTCAATAAAGGAAAGAAGAATGAGATAAAAGTGAAGGTGAAACTTTTTCCTTGGGAGGAGTTGAACGCGGTGGACGTGGTGAAGAAGAAATTCAAATTGAAATAGAACGAAATGACGCCCTCTTCGGAGGGCGTTTTTCTTTTCTTATTTGCTGCAGTATTTTCGTCGACTATGGGAAGGAAGATCTTATTTCTGGTTGCGGCTTTTGGTTGGACGATAGGTTGGGCCCAGTCAACGGATTCCCTTGATCTGGGTCAAATGCCGGCTTATTTGCAAAGTCAATTGCGCAATACTTCCACCGTTTTTCAGCTGCCGGAGCCTTCGCAGCATTTCGATTGGGAGTGTCTTGGACCAAATTCAATGCCTTCAGAAGACGAACAATCGGGAACCGGTGTACCGGCATACGCGCGCGGTCGTGGTGCAGGTACAGGAAGAATTAACTACCTCTACGCACATCGAACGGATTCAAATAAGTTATGGGCATGTTCGCCTACAGGTGGTTTATGGTTTACCTTGAACGAGGGTGAACATTGGCATACCGGTGGCACCGATGCATTGCCAATTTCAGGGGTTTCGAGCGTTGCCGTCAATGAAAAGAACCCGAAGCAATGGGTGGTAGCAACGGGCGATGGCGACGATCAGTTTGTTGCAACAAACGGCCTTTGGCTTACAAAGAACCGAGGAAAAAAATATGTCTGCATCAATGGTGATGATGCTTCCACCGCATTGCCATTTCATTTATTGGATTCACCAACCTATATCGGTGAAGTGGTGTGCAGCCCTTTTGATTTTGATCTTATGCTCGTTGCCAGTTCAAAAGGTCTCTGGATGTGCGAGGATATCGGAAGAAAAACTCGCAACGAGGGCCTTGTTGGATGGCTAAAGGGGCGCTCGAAGCGTGTACCTCAATGGAAGAGAGTTGCACAGGGCGTTTTCTACGATATTGAATGGATTCATGGCAATGGGGATGGAAGAACGGTTGTTGCCGGTGGCGATCAGTTGTGGGTAAGCAACGATGCAGGAGTGAATTGGGAGCAGCATGCATTGCCGGATTTAAGTGCTATTGAAAAGTTTCCTTTTCGGAGAATCGTGCTGAACTATACCAATCATCTGCCCGGATTTGTCTATGTGCTTGTGACGTGCAGCGAGCGCGCTACACAGAGTAAAAGCGGTCCCGCTCAATTATATATCTATGATTTGAATGCCCGCCAATGGGAGTTTGTCCGTGCCATGGATGGTGACGCGCAAAACGTTATTCCTACACGTGCCAGAGCTTTTGAAGTTGATATGTTAACGCAATGGATGGTATGCGCCAATGTGCAGCCGGTCATGATAAGTAATGATGCAGGAAGAACGTTTTACAAGATTGAAAGGAATCAAATGCATGACGATGTGCACCATATTCTGCAATCGCCTGTCAATGGGCGTATTTGGGCAGCGCACGACGGTGGTGTCAGCCGCAGCCTGAAGGATGATGAAATGCATTGGGAGCCGCGATGTGAGGGAATAGGTGCTGCGAATGTTTTCGGTATCGCTACTTCACAATCGAAAGATGTTCGACTGGCTTTTGGTGGTTATGATGTTGGTGGAAATTATTTTAAGAACGGAACATGGCGACATGTTTCCTGGGGTGACGGATTTGAATGTGCTATTAGCGGGGCAGATCGTAATGTCGTTTTTACAACCTCACAGAATGGCGCTATTTCAGGAACCTACGACGGACAGAGTTTTAACCAAACATTGCGTCCTAACGCGAAAACGGAATGGCATAGTTGGATTCGGTTGCACCCAACCGAACATCAAACGGTGTATTGTGCAGGTGAGAGATTGCGGCGATCAACTGATTTGGGTGAGAATTGGGAGACCATTTTTGATTGCACCAAAATGGATAGTTCGTTGCACAATGCGTATCGTTTTTTCATGGCGCCGGAGTTTCCCGGGACCATGTATGTGTATGCTTTGAATAAAGGTTCGATGATACAGCCACAAATTTGGGTCACGCACAATGTGCTCGCCACCAATGCAAGCGATATTCGCTGGCAGCGGATATCTCACGTGCCATTGGAAGGTTGGATATCTTCCATCGAAATTGACCCTTCCGATAGTACAAAATTATGGTTGCTCTATCAGCGACGAGAATCGTCGGGAAAGCTTTGGTATTTTGACGGCCGGCGGTATACCGATGTTTCAGGCGTATGGAAAGACGCATTGTGCGAATCGATGGTATTGCAGCGAGGCGATCACCCTCGACTTTATGTGGGGTCTGATCGGGGGGTATTCACATCCGAGCTACACACCCATGAATGGTTGCGAATGGCAGGTTTGCCGGGCACACAGGTGAAATCGCTTGCAATTAATTACGCAACGAACAAACTCATTGTGGGTACCTTCGGAAGAGGATTATGGCAGGTAGGCCTTTTAAAACCCTGACTTATTTGTTGTATTGAATCCAGGCGTCAACCAGATTCGTCGCAGGTATGGTTTGAAGCGTCAGTTGTCCGGCACCATCCATTCTATAAAGTGCTTGCGGTGTAATTGCCCACACCTCATTTTCCAAGTCATCGTAAACAACCTTATTCGGATGCACCGAGGTACTCAGCGTATAGTTATCGAGCAGATTGTAATATCGGGCGATTCCCGCGTCGTGAATAACAATGAAGTCATTGTTTTCGCAGGAATATGCGCTCTGCACAGCAGAGGATTCATAGAAGTTAAACACTTCATTGATGGCTGATGTGGTAAGATTCAGCCAGGCGAAATGTGCCGCTCCATTTTGATTTCCGAGCAAGAGAATACGTCCGCTTTCACCCGTGAGGTAAACAGCTCCTTTGATTTCCCAATCGACGAGTAGTGAAGTTTCCTCAATACCGCTATTACGACGCAGCACATGTATGGTGGATTCGCTCGGTGATCCGGAAATAGCAATGATGTGCGAAGGGCTGCTGGTGATGATAGAAAGGGTCGAATTGACTGGGGATGCATAGAAAAGTTGCGTCCCGTTTGTTGACGTGGTCCAGATATCTCCTGATTGCATACCCCAGAAAAATTGATGTTCCCGTTGGTCGTGATGGAATGCAGTTATTAGGTCGTTGCTCGTAGGAAACGGAGCAGGAATATTCAAGAAAAACGGTATGTCAAGAACCATCAAGGAGGCGGGTGAGGCACCGGTAACTGCCAATTGTCGTGTGCGGGATTCGACACCGCCAAATCGATAAGCAGAATTGAAGTCGATACAGGGCATGATGCTTTCATTGTGGAGTGTATCTATTGTTGTCAACGATCCTTGAGAGCTCACTGTAAAAATTCGTTCGATGCGTCGGGGTGCTTCAATCAATTGAATTTCACGAAATGCAACCTGTTCGTTTTCTCCGTCATTGGCGGTGATGCGCACGTAGTAATTACCACTACTTAAATACAGATCATTGTGAACGATCGTGTGATTCAATTCGAATCGGTTGTCGTTTGTGTTAAACGCTTGCGAGGCGAGGTAACGATTGTTTTGGGCGTCGGTAACTTCCACTGTAACGGATTCCAATCGTTGGTCATCGGTTATAAGTGCTTCAATAGGAATGGTATTTTGATAATAAAAAACTTCTCCAGTAGTGGGAGTTGTTATCTGTATGGTTGGAGCGATTTCGTCGCATGCTTTTTTTCGACAGCTTATCGCGGTTGTTAAAAGCAATATTCCTATCAACTGCGCATAGTATACGGAAAAATGGTTGACGCGTGAATACATGGTTGAAAACTACTTCGGAACTACGTTGAATGCCGTCATTTTTTTTCGAAATTTATTGAATGCCAAAGCCTAACAAATGTCAACAAGGTGTCGTTAGTAGATAGTATGCCGATGTTCAGAACAATATTGGCATTCGGGGCCATGGGCGGTGCATCTTTGACGTCCGCTTTTTCAAACACCACACACCGCTATCTATGAGCGAACAGGATAACCGACAGAAAAGAAGAGAGCGCATGCAAGGCGTGCGCGATGCCATGAACCAGTCCATGGGCATCGAAATGGGCAAGCTGCCTCCGCAAGCAACCGACCTAGAAGAGGCTGTGTTGGGTGCAATGATGTTGGAGCAGAATGCCGTGAATACGGTTATCGACATCCTCAAGCCTTCGAGTTTTTACAAGGAGGCGAATTCTCGCATTTATGAGGCAATCATTCAGCTTTTTTCGAAGGGTGAGCCCATCGATATTCTGACCGTTACGCAAATGTTGCGAAAAATGGGGCAGCTCGAGGCCATAGGCGGCCCGCTCTACATTGCGCAATTGACCAACCGCGTTGCATCAACCGCCAACGTAGAGACACACGCTCGCATCATAGCTCAGAAGTTTATTCAGCGAGAGCTTATTCGCATTTCAAATGAAATCATCAAAGATTCATACGACGAATCGAGCGATGTATTTGACTTACTTGATAAAGCAGAGAATAATCTCTTTCAGATAGCTGAAGGAAATATTCGTAAGAATTACGACAAGATGAGTTCGCTCATTAAAACAGCGCTCGATCAAATTGAGAATGCGCGTAAGAACACTTCCGGCGTAAGCGGAGTCCCCTCCGGATTCACCGAGCTCGACCGTGTGACCAGCGGTTGGCAGCGTTCCGACATGATTGTGGTAGCGGCTCGCCCGGGTATGGGTAAAACGGCATTTGTCCTTTCGATGGCGCGCAACATGTCTGTCGAGTTCAATATTCCTGTGGCCATTTTCTCTCTTGAGATGAGCAGTGTGCAACTTGTACAACGCTTGATTGCCAGCGAAACGGAAATCGACAGCGAAAAGCTTCGCAAAGGAAATTTGCAAGATCACGAGTTTCATCAGTTGCACCAGCGTATTTCGCGCATTGCTGAAGCACCTATATACATCGATGATACTCCGGGTCTTTCTGTTTTTGAATTGAGAGCGAAGTGCCGTCGATTGAAAGCCCAGCATGGAATTCAAATGATCATCATCGACTACCTCCAATTGATGACGGTAGGCGGTGATTCCAAAACAGGCAACCGCGAACAAGAGATATCGAACATTTCGCGAAGCATAAAGGGAATTGCGAAAGAATTGGATGTGCCTGTTATTGCTCTATCACAGTTGTCGCGTCAGGTGGAAACGCGCGGTGGCGATAAGAAGCCATTGCTCTCTGACTTGCGCGAATCGGGAGCGATTGAACAGGATGCAGATATCGTTGCATTTATCTATCGTCCGGAATACTACGAGATTGATGCTTACCCGGACGGAAGTCCAACGGCCGGCACAGGAAATATAATTGTCGCAAAGCATCGTAATGGCGCCCTTGCTGAAGTGCGGTTACGTTTCATCGGTCGACTTGCCAAGTTTGCTAACTTAGAGGGCTACGATTACGATAACTCACAGTACACGGAATCTAAAATGAGGGCCAACACGTCATTTACATCCGGTCAGCAGCAGCCGGGTGAGCCAACAACCATTACCATTTCATCCAAGCTCAATACCATGGACGACGATGATGAGCCATTTGGTTATGGGGGAGAGCCGGCGCCTTTCTAGCAATTTCACGTGAATAGCAAGCGTGTCATAGCATTTTATTGCAGCTCCACGTCATGGGGAGGGCTCGAGATGAATACCTCTCGGTATGCACTGTGGATGAAAGAGGCCGGCTATAAAGTGATTGTCTACGCTGTGCGTGATACTCCTTTTTTTCGACAGGCAACTATGCAGGGCTTGGATGTAAGAGTGGTTCATCGGAATAAAAAATATTTTGATGTGCTTTCTGCTCGTCGTCTCGCAGGCATGTTTCAAAGGGATGAAGTTGCGCTGGTATGGTTTCGCGACACACGCGATATGGACACGCTCGGATGGGCGAAACGATTTTCTTCTTCACCATTTAAATTGTTGTATCAGCAGGCGATGCAGTTCGGCGTTGCGAAGCGCGATGTATTTCATACGCATCGTTTTCGTCCAATTGATGCTTGGGTGAGCACGCTTCAATTTTTGCGCACTCAAGTGGAGAACGCTACGCGTTTTTCGTCGTCTAAAATTCATGTCGTGCCATTGGGTGTTGATACAAGCCGATTGAGAATAGGGGAGCAGCTTCGCCAGGAAGCGCGCAATCACTATAAGTTGGCTGAAGATGCCTATGTTTTCGGTGTAATAGGAAGACTCGACCCATTGAAAGGACAGCACATGGCCATTCAGGCGCTTCATGAACTACATAAGGGAGGTAAACTTGCGCATTTGCTGCTAGTAGGTGAACCTACGTTGAATGAGGGGGATGAATACTCCGAGCACCTGCATGCGGTTGTGCGTGATTTAAAGTTGGTGGATTTCGTGCATTTTCATCCATACACTTCGGATGTGTCCTTTTTCTACCACGCGATTGATGCATTCATGCTGTGCAGTAAAGGCGAAACATTTGGCACGGTTACCATTGAAGCCATGGCATGTGCTCTGCCGATTATCGGGACGAATAGCAGCGGTACGCCTGAAATACTCGAAGAAGGTAAATGCGGAGTATTGGTCAATCCCGATGACACAACGCAATGGATGGAAGCCATGAATACTATAATGGTCAGAAAAGAGGAGGCACTCTCTATGGGTTTCCGCGCACAAAAACGATTTCAAGAAAACTACTCGAAGGAAATAAGTGTTCAACGCATGAAGGAAATTGTTGATCGCTGTATCGCATGAAATACTTCCGGCCAACATATTTCCAGCCGAGCATCTGCTTGTCAACACGCATCAAGCGACTCCAAGGAACCGTCAACTTTCAACCGTCAACTTTCAACTTTCAACTTTCAATCATTGTCCTTCTTCTTCTTTCAACGCCGGCATTCGCTCAACTCGATAGCATCGCCCGAACAAACGTGGTGCTTTCGCCATTTGGCGGATTCATTGTGCCGCATCATAAATCGATGTCGCATTTAATTCAAGGGCATTCGTACGGAGTACATGTCTATGCGATGCAAATGGTGAATGGCACTAAGTATTGGCATGAAGCCTATAATTTACCGGAGCATGGAATTGACTTTACATTCACGAATACCGGCAATCCTTCGCAGTTGGGTCAGCAATACTCCACTTCCTATTTGCTCAATTTACCCTTGAACGTAAAGCGCTATGACGAAGATGCGCTGCATGTGTATAATTATGGATTTCGGCATTGGATGGGTTTGGGAATTGGATTGGGATATACGACCCGTCGATGGGATCTGGAAACGAATCATCAGGCGGCTGTTCTTGGTTCAAGAATCAATGTCGCTTTGTCGCTGCAGTATGCTGCGCGTTTGGTGTCGTTTAAGCAAGGGGAACTTCGCGCGGGTATTCGCTTAAGTCATTTGTCCAATGGCGCTTTTCAATTACCCAATTTGGGCACCAACAATGCGGGATTATTTGTAAGCTATGTGGCGGGTAGGAACCGCAGCGCTTTCATGAAAGTAATCCCTGTACCAACTTTGGAGAAATATGCTTTTAGTATTGGAGCAGTGGGTGGGTTGAAAGAAATTCCTCCGCCAACGGGAAGGAAGTATGTCGCGATTGTTCTTTCGCTGTTGGGCGAGAAGCGTGTAAGTTATAAGAGTGCTTTCGGTATTGGATTGGATGCGTTTTATGATTCCTCACTGCGACCACTCATTGACCAAAGGAGCAATGTTATGCCCACCCCGAATGAGATAATGCAAGTGGGAGCTGTTTTTTCTTACAGTTTACTTTTCGATCGATTCGCATTGAAAATTCAGCAGGGTGTTTATGTGTGGGATGCGCAACGCGTGAATGGTAGTTTATATCATCGTGTGGGCTTGCGCTATGCTGTTGGTAGCCATGTATACGCTCAGCTCACGCTGAAAACCCATTTTGCAAAAGCTGATTATGGTGAGTTGGGAATTGGATATATGCTCAGGAAATGAATTCGTTTGAGAAAATAATAGATAGCAAGTTTGCTGTTGTTGCATTCGCTGTAGCCTTGGTTGCTATTTCTTGCAATCGGGAGAAGGCGCCCGACTGCTTTCAATCGGCGGGAGAATACAATACAGAGAAGCGTTTATTGGAGGAGTTTAGTTCCATTGAGCTTCATGATTACATCCAATACGAATTGTGCGACACTAATTTTTTTGGAGTAGAAGTTACAGCTCCGGGGAATCTAATTTCAGATATCAAAACCGAAGTGACCGATAGCAAGTTGCGTGTGCGAAACACGAACTCATGCAATTTTGTGCGATCATACAAGAATCGCATAACTGTGCGCTTGTATGCCCCGCAGTTTTCGGATATACAGAATTTCTCAACGGGAGACATTACCAGTGTGAACGTTATTGTTGATGCGCTTTTCTCGATTGAAAACAGAGGTGCTGCAGGCACACAGCATCTTACACTGCATTGTGATACCGTAAATCTGGCGTCGCATACGGGTGTAAGTGATGCATTCCTGAATGGGCAATGTGATGTAGTGAAGTTGTTCAATCAAGGGCTCGGCATCACCGATGCTCGAGCACTTTCAGCGAACTATGCATTTGTGAATAATTCGTCACTGAATGACGTCTATGTCCAATCGCATAGTTATTTGTTCGGATACATACAGTTCAGTGGAAATATTTTCTACGAAGGAAATCCGCAAACAATCGATGAGCAAATTGAAGGCGATGGTGACATCATCGCCTTTTAGTTTTCAGAAAATAATTTTTCGAATGTCTCTTTGAGTGTTGCAGGGCATCGCATGGGTTTGCCCGTCGAGGCATCAACGAAAGCGAGATCCGTTTCTCCTTCGTTAAGTAGCGTTTCTCCTCGGTGTGTTTGATATTGAAAGCGAATGCGTGCCGAGGGTATTTCCGGTATTGCACATGTGATTCGAATTTCATCGTCGTAATGGGCAGGTGCGAAGTATCGCATGCGAAAGTCTACCACGGGCAATAGTATCCCTGAATCTTCCAGCGATTTGTAGGTTATGCCCACAGTTCGCAGTGTTTCAACGCGTGCAACTTCAAAGTATGTTGCGTAATTGCCGTAGTATACATATCCCATGCGATCGGTTTCAGCATAGCGCACACGAAGAAAAATTGGATGTGTAATCATGGGTGCAAGGTCGTGTATTTGAAGGATTGTTGACATGTGTGTAGGGTGTCGGTTTTTGGATGTATCTACTAAAGGTGTGGATTTAAGTCGTTTATCACTTTTGGTTTGAACAATAACTTGTCATACTGCTAAATGCCTTGATTTTGCAAGGAATTCAAAAGATTTTATTTACTATTCAAACTTTTTTTGAAGTCAAGTCTAAATAACTTTTTTTTTTCACTTTTTTCATTATTCATTTGCGTCGCATTCGAAATAACGCCACCGAGAGAAAGATGCGAGTGCCCTGACAAGTTTTATTAACCCAAAGAACTACTCGATTTCATGAATAAAGACCATAACCAGGTTTGGAAAAACTGTTTAGACATTATAAAGGACAATGTAAGTCCTCAAGGATATAAGACCTGGTTTGAACCTATTAAGCCTGTGCGTTTGGAAGATAACGTGCTCACTATTCAGGTTCCTTCTCAATTCTTTTACGAATGGTTGGAAGAGCACTACGTAACGCTGTTGAAGAAAATCATTCGCAAGGAGCTCGGTGCTGAAGGACGTTTGGAGTACTCCATCATCATGGAGAATAACACCAATTCGAATCCATACACAATCAAGGTGCCGACAAGCAACCGCAAGGCGGTGAAGAATGCTGTAGTGAGTATGCCGCTCGATATGGGCGAGTCGCCAATCAAAAACCCTTTCATTATACCCGGTCTGCGCAAGATGCAGGTCGATTCGAATTTGAATCCGAATTACTCGTTCGATAATTTCGTAGAAGGAGATTCGAACCGCTTGGCACGCAGCGCGGGATTTGCAGTGGCCAACAAACCCGGCGGTACTGCTTTCAATCCTCTGTTGATCTACGGTGGCGTGGGCTTGGGTAAAACACACCTTGCGCACGCGATCGGTATTGAGATTAAAAACAAGTTTGAAGACAAGACGGTTCTCTATGTAAGCAGCGAGAAGTTTACGCATCAGTTTATCGATGCTGTGAAGAACAACACCGTGAACGATTTTACGCACTTCTATCAAATGATTGATGTGTTGATTATCGACGACGTACAATTCTTCAGCGGTAAAGAAAAAACACAAGATGTGTTCTTCCACATCTTCAATCACTTGCACCAGACAGGTAAGCAAATCATCATCAGCAGTGATAAGCCACCTGTGGAGATGCAGGGCATGGAACAACGTCTGTTGAGCCGTTTCAAGTGGGGCTTGAGTGCAGACCTGCAAGTGCCATCGCTCGAAACACGCATTGCAATTCTGAAGAAGAAGATGTATGCAGATGGCATTGAGCTTCCAGACGAGGTTGTAGAGTACCTCGGTTATTCTATTACTTCGAATGTGCGTGAACTCGAAGGAGCGCTGATTTCTTTGATTGCACAATCATCCTTGAACAAGAAGGCTATCACATTGGATCTTGCCAAGCAGATGATTGATAAGTTCGTGAAGAATACTGCACGCGAGGTGAGTATCGATTACATCCAGAAAGTGGTGTGCGATTACTTCGATCTACCTATCGAATTGTTGAAGAGCAAAACACGTAAGCGCGAAATCGTACAGGCTCGTCAAATCGCCATGTACTTCGCCAAGAAAATGACCAAGAGCAGTCTTGCCAGCATTGGTGCGCACTGTGGTGGCAAGGACCACGCAACGGTATTGCACGCTTGCCGCACCGTCAATAATCTTCAAGAAACGGATAAGCATTTCCGCAAGTACTTGGATGATTTGGAGAAGAAGCTCTCCATTGCATAATGATAAGTGACAAATGTCAAGTGACTAATGTGGCGAAGGACTTTCCTTCGCCACATTTGTTATTAGTCATTCGTCATTCGTCATTCGTCACTAGTCACTCGCCACTTCCTTGTTAATAAACTGCGCTTTCGTTCACCACACCGCACCGCTGAGCCGTTTATCTTTGACCACGTAAAGAAAAATCCAACATGAAATTCATTGTTACCAGCACTGCACTATTGAAGCAGTTACAGCAGTTGAGCGGTGTGCTCAATAGCAGCAATACGTTGCCAATTCTTGATAACTTCTTGTTCGAAATAAAGAACAAGGCGCTCACGATTTCAGCGAGCGATCTGGAAACAGCTATGAGCACGCAGATGGCAATTGAGGCAAAGGATGAAGGCATCATTGCCATTCCTGCCAAGATTCTATTGGAAATTCTGAAGAGCTTGCCCGAGCAGCCGCTTACGTTTACAATCGATAAGAAAACTTTGGGAGTGGAAATTTCCAGTGACTATGGTAAGTACAAACTAACCGGTGCCAATGGCGATGATTTTCCGAAGACTCCTGCTCTGAGTGGGGCCAATTCATTGTCGATTTCAGGCGAGGCACTCTCACGTGCAATCAATAAAACATTGTTCGCAGCGGGTAACGATGATATGCGCCCTATCATGAGCGGAGTGTTTTTCGAAATACATGAGAATGAAGTTCGTTTTGTAGCTACCGACGCCCACAAGCTGGTGCGCTATACACGCACCGATGTAGGAGGTGGCGGAGCCGCGTCATTCGTGGTGCCGCGCAAACCGCTCAATTTGTTGAAAGGTGCCTTGGGTGCACACAAATCGGATGTGAATATTGAGTACACCGAGAATAACGCATTGTTCACGTTGGACAATGTTGTATTGATGTGTCGCCTCATCGAAGGAAAGTTCCCGAATTACGAGGCCGTTATTCCGAAAGAGAATCCATTCAAGTTGACCATCGATCGTCTCGATTTGCAGAGCTCTATCAAGCGCGTATCCATCTTCGCCAACAAGACTACACATCAGGTCCGTTTGAAAGTGGGAGGCAGTGAACTCAACGTTTCAGCCGAAGATTTGGATTTTGCTAATGAAGCGCAGGAGCGTCTAACTTGTTCCTATGCGGGCGACGATATGGAGATTGGTTTCAACTCACGTTTCTTGAATGAAATGTTGACCAACCTCGATTCCGAAAATGTCAACATTGAAATGAGCGCACCCAATCGCGCAGGTATCATCACTCAAGTCGAAAGCGACAACGCCGGTGAGGATATTCTGATGCTCGTGATGCCGGTGATGTTGAATGGATAATTAATAATGACTAATGACTAGTGACTAATGACTAATCCTGCCAGGGGATACCCTTTGAATATTAGTCATTAGTCACTCGTCATTAGTCATTTTTACGAAGCATCTTCACCACCACCATCAACAGCACTCCCGTGCCTAAGATGCCCAGCGTTCCCCATATCCAGGAGAAGCTGCTTTTCATGACGACTAGAAAAACGACAGCAATGAGAATGACAGTGGGTACTTCATTCATCATACGCATGCCGACGGATGTGTAGCTGAGTGGATGTTCGCGTATCCCTTTCAAGACACGTTGTCCATATAGTTGGTAAACCAATAGCCCTGCAACGAATGTGAGTTTAATGTGCATCCACGGCTGGGTGAGAAACCCGGCGTTCAAAACCAGTAGCCAGATTCCGAAAATGAGGGTTAGAATACAAGAAGGCCAGGTGATGGCGTACCAAAGGCGTCGCTCCATGATGGTGTACTGTTCGATAAGAATGCCGCGACGCGGCTCCTCGGTTCGCGCAGCTTCGGCATGGTAGACAAATAGACGGAACATATAAAACAACCCGGCAAACCAGGTAACCACAAAAATGATGTGCAGTGATTTAATAATGGTGTAGTATTCCATGCCGTCAAAAATAGCACAGGCAGGGCGGTAGGTTTCCTCGACCGGCCGACGAAAGTTCTGCGGGGTTTATGAAGTTGAGCTGCGGTTGCATATTTTCGCGACGCCTTTTCGAAATGAAAAGGCCGTCTATCCGAAAAACGATAGGAGTAGGACACACTTTAAAAACCATATCTATGAAAAAAGTTTACATGATGTTGGCTGTATGCGCTATCGCATTGGCTTCTTGCAAGAAAGACTACACTTGCTCTTGCACAATTTTGGGTCAGACAACCGACTCTACAATTGCTGACGCTAAGAAGGCAGATGCAGAGGAAGCTTGTGATGCTTTGAACACCTCTGCTGCTATCCTCGGCGGTAGCTGCGAACTCAAGTAATATTGAATTCAAATGAATTTCGAAATCCATCTCATTTCGAGATGGATTTCTTTTTTTAAGATATGAAAGCAAAACTTCTTTTACTCCTTAGTGCACTGGCTTTGATGTTTTTGCTGATGCCAGTGGGATATTCTTACGTGCGCGCGCAACTTCTTCAAGTGGGAATGAGCTGGACCGTTAGTGAATGGTCGTACTATGCATTGTTATTGTGCGTTGGAGTAGCAATAGCATGGCAACTTGTGAGGATCGTTCCGTTGCGCGTAAGATGGCAGCGAATAGTTCTTGGTTTTGCTGTTGCGATACTTTCATTTGTATTAGGGTTTGTACAGCATCCTATCTATGAAGACATGGTGTGGAATATGGCGCACGATATGTCCGCAGAGAAGGCCATGTCCGATTATGAAAATGCCGATTTGGTAGTGATTGCCATTGCCGATTGTCCTTACTGTAAGCGAGCGGTGTCTGAGTTAAATGCCTTGCATGCGCGCAATGCTGCGTTGCGCATGCGCATGGTAGTTTGCACGGCAGATAGTTCATGGATGCAGACCTATCGTTCTGAAGCGGATGAATCGATTGAGGTGAAAATGGCATCTGATATGAATCGACTAGCCACACAGGCCGGCGGTCATTTCCCGGCGTATGTGCTTGTTCGTGAAGGAAAGCCGGTATGGCGTTGGACGAACAACGAATGGGGGCCGGTGGCGAAGGATGTCGTTGAGGGAGTGGCGAATGGCGAGTGACGAGTGGCGAGCGGTTGAGAAACGAACGTCGCTAAAGTCCGGGTAGCGACGTGCTGATGCGAGTCTTCTTCAGTAATCCCATGAGTGGTTCTTATTGCTTTTTAATCGAATTACATATTTACAATTATTTCCTCTTTTTCTTGCTGCCGCTATCAGCGGCTATGGAGGTTTTAGCTATTTTGAATTCGTACATTTTTTTGACCTTCGATTGGGGGGCTTGAGTTGACTTCTGTTTGCCGATGTCGTTGGCTTTGCGTGCGAGTTTCTTTTCGGTTATCGGCTTTTCTATTTGCGTGAATTCAGCTTTGAACGGAACTTCCAGAATGTCTTTGGGATGTACGTTAAGAAATGCGGCAATTTTAATGAGCGTAAGGAGTGTAAAGTTTTTTCCTTGCTCCAAACGATGGGTGTTGCTTTTGTCGAGTCCGATATTTTCACCCAAATCGGCCAATGTGAAACCGCGCTCCTTTCTCAGCGTCTTGATTCTTCTTCCAATTTCTTGCAAATACTGATGCGTTTGAGAACTCTCAGCCATTGTCGCAAAAGTCAGCAGCTCTATTTTACAAAAGTTGTTTTATAAAACAACATTATGTGTTTTTATATTAGGTATGTAAATCAATGCATGCAAATCGACTTCCGTGTTTGTTTGCCTTCATTGAGAACACGCAATTCATTGTAATTCATTACCACCAAATCAAATGATTAAAAAATCACTATTTATTTCATCCATGCTGATAATGAGCGTGGCATTTGTTTCTTGTAAAAAAGAAGAGGGCTGCACTGACAAGAACGCTTCAAATTATTCTGCGGATGCTGAAGAAGATGATGGCACGTGCACTTATAAAGGCAGTGTTGTTTTCTGGTATGGCCAGGCAACTTCGGAAGAGCTCCAATTCGATTTAAGTTCTTCACTCTCATTTTATGTGGATGGCATCATTGTAGGTTCTACAGCAACAACTCAATACTGGACGGGTGGACCGGCTTGTGGAGCCAATGGTTCTATTACGGTTGAGAAAGACCTGGGGCTAGTGAAGTCAAAGATTTATCCATATCAAGTAAAGGACGATTGGGGTGATGTAATTTGGGAAGGGAATGTAACAGTAGACGCCAATTCATGCCTTGCGTTTGAATTGACCTATTGATTCGCACGATAATGCAGTCAAAAAAAGGCGAGGTAATCTCGCCTTTTTTATTTTACCACCCCATACCTCGCCTGATTCCCTTCACCCGTTCTCTTCAACACACCACTCTTCACAGCAGCATGTAAATCGCGGCTGGCAGTTGCGGTGGAGAGGGTTTTGAAAACGTGCATGTAGTCTTTGCGGGTGAAGCCCGCCCTCGGCTCCGCTCGGGCACCAGCCCTGGGCTCCGCTCGGGCACCGTCGTTGAATGAAAGAAAATACTGTACGCGATCGCTTTCTTTTAAGACGGAGGTGCTATCCTTTGTGAGTCCGCGCAGTGATGCATCTATCACACCAAGCATATAGGTGATGAACGGTGTGGATTGTCCAAGCTTGTCACTCGTTGCTAAGGCTTTGTAGTAATCCTGTTGCGTGTCACGAATAATCGTCTCGAAGGGTAGGGAAGAAAAAACAGGATGATGCTTGCTGAGCAGTATCGTTTGCCACAAACGTCCCATGCGACCGTTGCCGTCCGTAAACGGGTGTATGAACTCCATCTCGTAATGAAACACACAACTCTTGATGAGTAGACTGTCGGGCGCTTTTTTGGCGTACGAGAACAGATCATTCATGAGCGCCTTAACATTCGATGCAGGCGGTGCTATGTGCGCTACTTTACTGCCGTGAATGATGCCCACCGACTTGCGTCGAAATTTTCCGGCATCCTCTACCAGCTCCTTCATGAGCATGCCATGAGCAGCGAGAAATGACTGAGCTGAATAAGGATCATATGAGTCGATCTGATCGTAGGTCGCAATCGCATTGCGAACTTCCACGATTTCACGCTGAGGTCCTATCACGCGCTTTCCGCTGAGTATAGCGGTAATTTGCTCGAGACTCAATGAATTGCCCTCAATAGCAAGTGATGCCTGAATAGTGCGTATGCGATTCTCCTTGCGCAGATGCGGCGCAGGCTTGGTGAGGT
>Ga0315902_10005371_pt1 | contig 18109 bp, 16 predicted proteins | sample LakEriMetagenome_9_FD_203523 | JGI IMG/M metagenome (GOLD analysis project Ga0315902, IMG submission 203523) | Freshwater fungal communities from buoy surface, Lake Erie, Ohio, United States - Buoy 12 MA117 | ecosystem: Environmental > Aquatic > Freshwater > Lake > Lake biofilm | place: USA... | reverse complement strand
CGCATGCTATCGCAGTGAGCCGAGAACTGCATCCTGCGACGCAGCGATTCGCTCAAGGACCTACCTCCGACGACCAGCATCGTCCCCTGGGGTAAACCATGCGAGAAAGGCTCAAAACGCTCGAGGAAGGCCTCTTCGGACTCCACATGCGAGACACTCAACCAAAAGATCTTCGGACGATACTTCTCAATCGCAGAAGCCATGGAAGAAAAGGGAACTCCGGAGCCCAAGCTGATCGTGCGCCAGCCGGCTTCGCGAAAAATCATCTCGATGAGTTGGTTGGCGACTTGATAATTGTCCCCCTCACAAGTCCCCCCCATCGCAAGAGGAGCGTCATTTCCCGGATCGAGGATCAAACGACGAAGCTCATGGATCAATCGGATGGAAATCTCACATCCGCGGCGTTCCTGATAGACATCCGCTCTACCGCAGGCCCACAGTTGCCCGATGGTTCGAAACGTAGGAGCCATCAAATCGTCAGCCACGCTGGCCATGTTTCCATGGATCGCATACCAAGAACTGATCACCTTGCGACACTGCGTCTCGTCGCCGGCTAATAAAGCCCTTTCGAACTGAGACTGCAGGAACGAGGCGTTGGCGATCGAGGGATCCTCTCCAGCGCGTTCGGCCTGCAAGCTCAACTCTTCGACCGCATCCCGAGCGATTTGACGGGAATCATCCAATCGCGAAGCGTCCTGGCGAGGATCGCTCAGCCCAATCGCAGACGGATCGACGATCCGGCGATTGGTCGACTCGAGAAACTCCATGAGGTGTTCGAGGGGAATCCGACGATGACCTCCATAGGTTCGATCCGTTCGGATCACGCCGCGATCGCACCAGCGCTTCACCGAAGACTCGCTGACTTGAAGTGCCTGGGCCACCTGCTTAGGACTGAAATTGTGCTCCAAATTCATCGTCGTAACACGGCCTAGACCGTGTGACCTTTCCTTTCGAGCCCCGCCTCAGCGAAGTCTCTTAATCCAAACTCGAACATCGAATCGAACCTCGGAACATCCATACGACTCTTCTCTACCGAATCTATCCCCTACAAATTTCCATGTACTACTGTCCAGCGTTGTCAATCGATAGGCCTGCTTTTTGAATGACCTATCGATCATCAATGACCTCCAATTTCCCTCGGGCTCTGGCTCAATCGAGCCAATCTCGATCAAAATCGTTCATCGATTCGTTCAACAGCCCGCTCGCTAGCGTCCCGAAGGCCGAACAGAACGGTCGTTTTGAACGTATCCAAGGAACTCGCCAACGAGGAAAACGTTCAGGTCGGTCAAGCCGACTCAGATCGCTCAAGAGCCTTGCGACCCATTGTTCATCGTCTCTCTCTGACCAACCGGATGGGGAATTGTAGCGTTCCCCTAGGAAAAACCTCTAGCAATATCGAGAAACTTGGGTTTTTCCTCCCTCTTTTTTAATTTGGGGCATTACCGGAAAAATCGTTCACAGCATGTTGCTACGCCCCCAAAAGAACGATATAAACATCTCGAATGAACGATTTGAACGAATTTAGTTATCGCTCGGCCGACGTTTCGGTCAAAGAAGCATCCTCCGCATCCTCAAAAGTTCATCCCGAAAGTCGATGAAAGGTTTTACGATGGCCAAGCTGCTCGAAAAAACAGCCCCCAAGAAGTCCAAAATCACCGCCACCACCCCAACGGCCTCGGCTGCAAAGCTAACCAAAAAGAAACCTGCGACGAACCCAACAGAGCAGAACCTGCTTGGTGAACAAAGCTCGTCTGTTGCCAGGACTCCTGCTCCGACCAAGTCGACCGGGTTGCCCAAGACCTTTCGGACCAAAGAACTCGAAGCCTCCTTTGTCCACTACTGCCAATTGATCTGCCCTGAGACCCAAACGTCAGAAGAAACGGCGCTGAGCGTCAAGACGCTCCTGGCCAACGAAATCGACTTCATGGGCAATGTCGATTTCTCGACTCCAGAACTCGAGGCGAGTCTCTTTGCCGACAAACGCCTCTTGCCAATTTCCTCCGACGAGCTGCGCCGGGTCAAAACCCCAGACCTGCCAGCCCACTTGGCTCGCCTATGCGAAACCAAACTCCTGACTCCAGAGGAAGAGGTCGAGACGTTCCGACGCATGAACTTTTTGCGGTTCAAAGCCAACGAACTCCGCTTGGAACTCAAATCCCAGACCCAGATCCAAAACGAGAAATCCCGCACCACCAAGTCGGTTGTCGAAAAGAATCGAGCCACCAACGGTTGGACCGTCCGTCGCATCGAATCGCTCCTCCGGGCCGCCGATTGGTACCGCGATCGGCTCGTCAAGTCGAACATGCGTCTGGTGATCTCCATCGTCAAGAAGTTCGTCAACAGCCACAACGCATTCGATGATCTATTGAGCGATGGAATCGTCGCCCTGATGCGAGCCGTCGATAAATTCGACGTCGCTCTAGGTTTCCGGTTCAGCACCTACGCAACTCAGGTCGTCCGTCGCAACTCCTATCGCCGTGTGATGGAAAACCAAAAGGAACGACAACGCATCACCCTGAGCGTCCACGATTCTGGGGTCGACATCAGCGACGAACATCGCGCCTCTGGAATGAGTGAAATCCGCTGGGAAGCTTTGCGTGGAAGACTCTCGAACATGCTCGATCGCCTCGACCGGCGAGAAAAACTGATCGTTCGGGCTCGATTCTCCCTCGGCGGACACCGCCGAGTCCAAACCCTTCAGAAACTCGCCGATCGACTCGGTGTCTCCAAAGAACGAATCCGCCAACTCGAAAAACGAGCCCTCGATAAACTCCGCGACATGGCCGATGTCTCTCCGATTCCCGAATCGGACCTCTAAGCCATAACGCAACCGCATGCTCTTCGAACACTCCAGCGAATTTTCCTGTCCAGTCGACCGGCTCTTCGGGTACCACGAACAAGCCGGTGCAATCAATCGGCTCATTCCCCCCTGGGAACCTGCCAGTGTTGTATCGAGCAACGACTCACTCCAAGTCGGTTCGCTCGTCTCGGTCAGGAACAAAATCGGCCCGATCTCCCAAATCTGGAAAGCCGAACACACGCAATACATCCACGACGAACTCTTCGTCGATGAGCTTAAGTCTGGCCCTTTCGCAAAGTGGAAACACGAGCATCGTTTCGTTCCGATCCGCGATTCGGCCTCGAAACTCACCGATCGTATCGACTTCCAACTCCACGGTGCTCCATTGAGCAACGTGCTCAAAGGCTGGGTCGATTCCAAGCTGACGGCCATGTTCCGCTTCAGGCATCGTATCACAGCCGACGATCTGAAGTTCTCCGAACTGCTGCCAACGGCGCAGCGCCAACTTCGGATCGGGGTCTCAGGGAGCTCGGGATTGATCGGTCGTCGAACCATCGAACTGGCCCGCGTTCTGGGAATCGAAGTGGTCCGATCCACCCGCCCCCAAAGCGATCAACCACCCTCTCGCTGGCCGCGCGGGGTGCTCAGTGCCCCCGAAGATCAACTCGCAGCGTTCGAAAACCTCGACGCCTGGATCCACCTCGGTGGCGCAGGAATCGCCGACAAACGCTGGACGAACTCCTACAAACAAGCGATCAAAAACACCCGCATCGACTCGACCGAGAAACTCGTCACACGGCTCAGTCAGCTCAAATCCCCACCCAAGGCCCTGATCTGTGCTTCAGGCGTCGGGATCTTCGGCAACCGAGGCGACGAACGGCTCGACGAATCCTCGAGCGTCGCTCCATCAGCTACGGGGGATGACTTCCTCTCGGAGGTCGCCAGGGAATGGGAAGCCGCCGCGATGCAGTACTCCGATCGATCCGGTCGAGTCGCCCTCGCACGCTTCGGTGTCGTGCTCCATCCGCGCTCAGGAGCCTTGAGCAAGATGCTCTTGCCCTTCCAACTCGGAGCAGGTGGACCGATGGGCTCGGGAAAACAGTATTGGCCTTGGGTCCATATCGACGATGCAGCCAGCATCTTGCTGTGGCTAGCCTTGGCCTCGGATCGCCAAGGGCCGGTCCATGTCGTGGCCCCTGAGTGCCTGAACAACCGAGATTTCAGCGCCGTGTTGGCCAAAGTCCTCCACCGGCCCTCATGGCTTCCCGCACCGGCCTTTGCCCTCCGGATCGCCTTGGGCGAAATGGCCGATGCCCTTCTGCTAGCCAGCGCTCGAACGGTGCCGGGCGTGCTGCTAGACTCGGGTTATCCGTTCCGCTTCCCGACCCTCGAGGGCGCTTTGCGAAATGTCCTAGGCAGCGAACTCTAACCAAGCTTGTTTTAGCCTAGTGGGCATCAACCGTCTTGGCTTGCTCGCCAATCGACCAGTTGCAATTCGACCCTGCGGTACCCGTTGAACTCGTTGACGTTGGGTCGGAACGCCAAATCGAATTGGCCTTGGTGGGCATTGATCTTCTCGGCCCACTCGGGCTGCGAAAACGCGACGGCTCGGAAGATCTGATCATGCTGCTTGAACCGAACCCCAACGTGCCGATCCCCCTGCCCGAAGAGTTTGGCCGGCTCGTGCAGTTGGACATTGCTTGCGACGAACACCGGTCGCGGATTTCCAGCTCCAAAGGGCGCCATGCTTTCGATCATCGTGACGGTCTGTAGGCTGAGCTCCTGAAACGTGGCCTCCGCATCGACCAGCAGGGTCTGTTCTGGATCCCTCTCTCCGACCGTTCGGCGCACATGATCGCACAAGGCTTCTCGGAACTCGGGAATCTTGCGGTCCTGGATCCGTAAGCCTGCGGCTGCCGCGTGCCCACCGCAGCTTTCCAAATGCTCGCTGCAGGCGACAAACGCCCGGTGCAAATCCACGGTACCTGCAGATCGACCACTGCCGGTGGCAGGCTTTTGTCCCATGGGGTCCGAGGAGATGATCACCACAGGGCGATGGAACCGCTCGGCCATCCGCCCGGCGACAATTCCGATGACCCCAAGGTGCCAACCGGGGGAGTGCAGCACCAAGGCGGGCTCGGCAGCGGCTTCGAGTTGCTCCTTGGCTTGTTTGCTGGCCGCCAACGTGATGCTTCGCTCGATCGAGTCTCGGTCGGCATTCAATCGGTCGAGATACTGTGCCAGGGCCAAGGCTCGGCCGGGGTCCTGAGTGGTCAATAGCTCGACGCCCAACTGGGCCTGACCGAGCCGACCGGCAGCGTTGAGCCTCGGGGCGAGGGTAAAGGCGATGTCTTCGGCACTGATCGCTCGCTTGGCGTCGAGCTTCGTGAGCTTGATGAGCTCCTTGAGGCCCGGAGGGCCATGCTTGGTCATCAACTGCAATGCAGTTCGGACCAAAATCCGATTCTCATCGACCAAGGGGACCACATCGGCCACCGTCGCGATCGTCGCGATGGTCATGGCCATCAAGAGAAAGTCCCGATGCACATCGGCTACCTTGCTCCGATTGTCGGCCAGAATCTGACACATTCGCCAAGCGAGCTTGAAGGCGACTCCTGCACCGCAGAGCCCATGGAACGGATAGTTGGTGTTGGGCAAGTTCGGGTGGACGATGGCCACGGCCTCGGGAAGGATCGCGCCACAAGCATGGTGGTCGGTGATGATCAAGTCCAAACCCAATTCCCGACACAACTGCGCCTCTTGGATCGAACCGATTCCGCAGTCGACGGTCACCAGGAGCTTGCGGCCCAAGCTCGCGAGCCGTCGGATCGACTCGCAACTGAGTCCATACGCATCTTCGAGCCGATTGGGTACGTAGTACGTCACATCGGCCCCGAGCATCTTGAGAAACGATTCGAGGATCGCCGTAGCGCACATCCCATCGGCATCGTAGTCGCCGTAGATGACGATGGGCTCGCCATCGCGTACAGCCCTTAGTATCCGTTCGGCCGCCGCGTCGATCCCAGGCAACAACTGCGGATCTCGCAAGTCGGAAAACTTGCAATCGAGAAAAAGCCTCGCCGCATCGACCTTGGAAATCCCACGCGACAAAAGAAGCTGAGACACCACCGGATCGACCTTCAACTCGTCGGCAAACGCCAAAAAACCTGCCGAATCATGGGCTCGAAAGATCCATCGTTTTGACATCGAAATCCCTCACTCTGGGCCATCCCCGTCTTGCTCGCCATCCCGCTTCTTCCCCGAGTTGCACGCGAACATCGCAGCAGCCGTCGGCTTAAGATACCCTCCAAGCCGTCGGTCGAAAACCGGTTGGATCGACCCCCAAAACAATCGCCCAAAAAGATCTTACAGAGACTAGCGACTTGGGATCCCCCAACCGAAGGGATCCTCGGGGTCGACGATCAACTGAAGATCCCCGTTGACAAACGCCCGAGCGCGGACCGAAGGTCGAATCTGCAAGCTGGCCTTCTCGAGCCACTCGTAGGAGGCTTCAAAGACACTGCCGATGAAACTCTCTTGACGCCAAATGGCACTAGGTGCAAGTTTTCCGTCGGCCGCAAGGCAAGCGAGCTTGGCACTCGTCCCGGTCCCGCACGGTGAACGATCGTACTGGCGGCCAGGGCATAAAACAAACGAACGGGAATCGTTCGCCGACGAGACCGCAGCCCCAAAAAGCTCGACATGATCGACCCGTGGATAGTCCTTTTGGACCGCCTCTAAAATCTCCGTGGACCTGTCGATCAAATAGCCCGCAGGTCGATCGAACCAATCGGTATGGCTCACGTCCAAAAGAGCAAAATAATTGCCACCGTAAGCGATATCGGCAGATAGCGACACTCCATCGGTAAGCCGGATCGGGCAGTTGCTCGCCACCCGATAACTCGCCACGTTCTCAAGCGTCACTTGCCGATCCTCATGCAAAACCGCATCCACCTGCCCGACGCATGTCTCAAAGCTATGGCGTCCGGGCTGTAGCCTTCCAAGCCATCGGAGAGTCTCGACGACCCCGATCGTTCCGTGGCCACACATACCCAAATACCCGACGTTGTTGAAGAATATAATCCCTGCTGTGTTTCTCGCATCGATCGGGGGAAGCACCAGTGCGCCGACCATGACCTCCGAACCGCGAGGCTCATGGATCAATGCGGTCCTCAAGAAATCGAATTCCTCTCGCATGTGCGCCAAGCGCTCCGCGACATTCCCTCCACGCAAAGGAACTTCCGAGACGATCGTGCGAGTCGGCTCGCCCCCGGTGTGACTGTCGATGACTCTGCACTGCATGGATCTGAGCTCTGTACTTTGTTAACTGTTGACGGTTAGCTGTTGTCGATTTCGCAGATGCAAGCGTCTGCGTCAGTCGGATTCAAAGTGCGATCGGAAGTCCCCGCTGCGGAAACTCGCTAAGAACTCTGGCATGCTTCCGAGCAGATCCTTGCGAGCTTCGAGCAACGGAACGCTCATCCAATGGAACTCCTCGACCTCCTGGAAATTGGGCCTCGGCTCGGAACCCTCAAGCCGCTCGCAATACAACCACTCCAGGCGAGTTCCCCAACGGGTCTGACTCGTCCAGAGATGCCCTCGGACCTCGACCCGAAGATCGAGTTCCTCGACCAATTCGCGTTTGACGGCCGTTTGAAAGTCCTCTCCAGGCTCGATTCCTCCACCCGGGAAACAGATCAACCCCGGTGCGCTGACGAATTGCGAACGTCGAATGACCAGGAATTGTCCTTCTTCATAGAGAATCCCGACTACCGCATGGCGGCCTCGGTCTCGGTGAGGCTGACGGTTGGGGTCCTGGGGGTTAAAATCAGTGCTCATAACGGCGTATCATAGGCTCTCTGGGCGAGGAACGGAACCAGCTACCTTCACAATGTCATCCCAGGACCCCACGGCGCAGAACCCTTCTGCCGACAGACCTCTATTCCATGCAGGTTCCCTCCATCGGCAATTCGCCCACGAAATCGTTCGGCGTTTGGTCGACCGAGGCTACGTGGCTTACTATGCCGGAGGGTGCGTGCGAGACGCTCTGCTGAGCCTGACTCCCAAAGACTTCGATGTCGCCACCGACGCTACGCCCGAGCAAGTCCGTGAAGTCTTCGGCGCCGATCACACTCGCGCCGTCGGCGAAGCCTTTGGCGTTGTGCTCGTCCATGGCCGATTGGCCAAGACCAAGTGCCAGGTCGAAGTCGCGACGTTCCGAACCGACGGTTCCTACTCCGACGGCCGACGCCCCGACTGGGTCGTCTACGCGACGGCCGAACAAGACGCCCAGCGGCGCGACTTTACCATCAACGGTCTTTTCTACGATCCGATCGCCCAGAGAGTCATCGATTTCGTCGGAGGACAAATCGACCTGGGAAATCGCCTGCTTCGTGCCATCGGCGACCCTTATGCCCGTATCAACGAAGACAAACTGCGGATGCTTCGGGCCATTCGATTCGCCGCCCGATTTGCCTTGGAACTCGACCCGGCGACCCGCAAAGCGATCGAGGAATCGGCCTCAGGGATCCAACGCGTCAGCGGCGAGAGGATCGGGATGGAACTCTCGAAAATCCTCGAACAACCCAACCGACAATGGGCTTGGTCCGAACTCGAAAGATGCAGTCTGCTCGCGCACATCGCCCCAGAACTCCTGCCGGTCGATCAAGCCGAACTGTTCCTCCAACTACCCGATACGCACCTAGAACTCCCCGTCGTTCTGGCTGCATTGGTCCATCCACTGGGCAGACTACGACCTCCGAGCGACCCGGAATATCCAATCCCCAACCAAGCCTGGCGAACGGCCCTCGAGGCAATCCAGCGCCGATGGAAGCTCCCCAACGCGACGATCGATTCGGCATGCGTTTGCGTTGAAGCCTCCTGGGCCCTGGCCAATCCCAAGCCCCTCGACTGGTCTCAAGTCCAGCCCAAGCTCCTCCATGGCTGGATCGACGAGTCGATGCACTTGGCTCAAGCCCTATGCCGTCTGCACCAATGGCCGGACTCCGGCATCCAAACCTACAAAGAACGTCTCGCTCAACCGACTCACCTATGGAATCCAGAACCTTGGATCAAAGGCAGCGATCTGATCCGAGCCGGGCTCAAGCCAGGTCCTGCATTCGGCAAACTACTATCGCAAGCCAGATCGATGCAGCTCGATGGACATTGGACCTCCGAGGCCATGGCGCTTGAGTGGTTGGCCTCAGCGATTCGTGAACCCCAGCAGGAGCAATAGTCCTTTCGCTCCGCATGGATTGGTTTAAAATCGCTGGCCAGCCCGGTTTCACAACCGTGCAGTTGGATAACGTATTCGTTGGGTATTTGAATCTGACCTCGGAATCGATTGGAACATGATTGGAACATGACAGAGAACCGCTTGTACAACTTCTCGGCAGGACCGGCTTGCTTGCCCGTGAGCGTCTTGGAAACCATCCGAGATCAGATGCTCTGTCTGCCCGGCTGCGGTGCTTCGATCCTCGAGATCTCCCATCGCAGCAAGCAATTTATAGCCATCCAAGAACAGACCAAGCAGCGGTTGATCCGATTGCTCAAGATCCCCCAAACCCATGAAGTCCTCTTCCTCCAAGGAGGAGCTCGCTTGCAGTTTTCCATGGTGGCGATGAATCTGCTGCGAGGCTCGAAATCGCCAGCTCAGTACGTCGTGACTGGAACCTGGGGAAAGTATGCCGTCGGAGAAGCCAAGAAAGAGGGTCCCGTCGAGGTCCTCTATGACGGAGCCGACCACGGGTACTCAAAGCTTCCAAAACCCGAGGAACTCGGCGTCTCGGCCGATGCTGCCTACCTCCACATGACAAGCAACGAGACGATCCAAGGCATCCAGTTCCAAAGCGACTGGCAAGTCCCCTGCCCTCTGGTCATCGACAGTTCGTCGGACTTTCTCTACCGACCCCTCGACATCGCCAAGTACGGGATCGTCTATGCCTGTGCCCAGAAGAATGCGGGACCCGCCGGAGTGACCGTCGTGATCATCCGCAAGGATCTTCTCGATCGCAGCGCCGAGAACCTGCCTGGGTACTTAAGCTATCGGAACCATGCACAAGAAGACTCGATGTGGAACACCCCACCGACGTTTGGGATCTACGTCATGGGACTCGTCGCCCAGTGGCTCGAGGAAAGCGTCGGCGGCCTCGATGCGATGCACCGTCGGAATCAGGACAAAGCGCAATTGCTCTACGATGCGATGGATCGCCATCCGGGGATGTACCAAGGCCACGCGCGGCTCGAAGACCGTTCGCTGATGAATGCGACCTTTAAACTGCCGTCCGAAGAACTCGAAACGGCATTCTTGGCCGAGGCTAAAAAACTCGGCTTGGACTCCTTGAAAGGGCACCGCAGCGTCGGCGGTATTCGCGCCAGCATCTACAATGCCATGCCGATCGAGGGGGTCAAACTCCTCGTACAACTCATGGATCTATTCGCCACCAAACACGCTTGAACTCCAAGTCCACAAGATCGAAAACGTTATGAAGACCCGTATTTTGGTATTGGATCCGATCGCTCCCGAAGGCCTCGAACTGCTCCGTAGCGATTCGAACTTTGAATACAAAGAAATCCATGGACTCAAAGGCCAAGAGCTCAAAGAATCCTTGGCCCTTTTCGATGGAGCGATTGTTCGCAGCGGGGTCAAAATCACCGCCGAGTCGCTCGAAGGCAACCGCAAACTCAAAGCGATCGTGCGTGCCGGCGTAGGAACCGATAACATCGATAAAAATGCCGCGACCCGCCAAGGGATCGTCGTGATGAACACCCCGGCCGGAAATACCCTGAGCACCGCCGAACATGCCTTCGCCCTAATGCTCGCACTCTCGCGTTCGATCGCCCCAGCGTACCAATCCCTGTGCTGCGGAAAATGGGATCGCAAGCTGTTCATGGGCGCCCAATTGGCCGACAAAGTCCTAGGCGTGATCGGCTTCGGACGCATCGGCCGTGAAGTCGCTCTGCGAGGCCAAGCCTTCGGCATGCGCGTCATCGCCTTCGACCCGTTCCTCTCGGACGAACAAGCAACCAAACTGCGCATCGAAAAAGTTCAAACCGTCGCCGAAATGCTCCCCAAGGTCGATTACCTGACGGTCCACACACCCCTGACCGAGGAAACCAAATACCTCGTCGGTATGAAACAATTGGAACTCCTCAAACCCGGAGTCCGCTTAGTCAACTGTGCACGCGGAGGTATCTACGAAGAAGCAGCCCTGGTCGAAGGACTCAAACGCGGAATCATCGCAGGGGTCGCCCTGGACGTCTTCGAAGAGGAACCATGCACCAACAGCCCCCTGTTCGGAATGCCCGGCGTCGTTTGCACCCCACACCTAGGCGCGAGCACCGAAGAGGCTCAGACCCAAGTTGCGATCGAAGGGATCCAACTCCTGATGAACTTCTTCAACACCGGCGAAATTCGCCACGCGGTCAATGTCGCCTCACTCGACCCGAAAATGCTCGAAGGCTTACGCGGATACCTCGATGCGACCTACCGGTTGGGATTGCTCATGGCCCAATGGCACTCCGGCACAGTCAGCGCCTGCGAATTGCACTACCGAGGCGAAGTCGCCGATAAAGACACCAAACTCCTGACATCCGCCTTCTGCGCCGGACTCCTCCAACGGGCCATGGCCGATGACGTCAATATCATCAACGCAGAACTGCTCTTCAAGGAACGGGGCATCGATCTGATCGAGAAACGCAACCGTGACCTAGGAGCATTTAGCTCCTCGGTCACCGCCGAGGTGCTCGGCGGTGAACATACCGTACGAGCCGGAGTGACCGTTTTCGGCAACAGCATGCCCAGACTCGTCTCGATCGATGACTACCGCATGGAAGCCTACCTCGATGGACACATGCTTTTCTTCACCCACGACGATATGCCAGGGATCATCGGTAAAGTCGGGACCGTCTTCGGCAAGCACGGTGTCAATATCGGCCAAATGTCCGTCGGCCGTGTCCAGCAACAGCAAGGAGGACTCGCCATCGGTGTCCTGAACCTCGACTCGCGTCCCCCACAGATCGCACTCGAGGAACTCGGCTCGATCGATGGGATCAAGAAGGTGCAGTGGATCGAATTGCCCGCCGCAGGTGTACTTCCCCCTTGGCTCGCCTAGCTTCAACTCGCGAGCACTAAGGCTCGAGACCCGGTCCCCTCGGCTCACTTTTCTTGACTGCCTGATCCCGCAACTTGATCGCGCGGGTCAAGACCCGGTCGAGCGATTGGGCAAATTCAGACCGATCGCGAGCCCCATAAGGCTTCGGGCCACCGGTAAGCTCCATACCTGCACTGCGCGCCGAATCGAGAATGTCCCGCGATGCCAAGCGAGGTCCAATGTTGCGATCGTCGTAAACCTCACCCCGAGGATCCAAGACAAAGACCTCTTTGGCAACCAATTGCGCCGCGAGCGGAATGTCGGCCGTGATCGCTATATCACCGGGGAGGGAATGCTCGACGATGTATTGGTCGGCGACATTCGCGCCGTCTCGCACCGTCACTCCGCGGATCAGCCGACTCGATGGCGGAAGCCAAATCGATTGGTTGGCCACGAGCGTCACCTCGATTTCCAAACGCTTCGAGGCTCGAAAGACAAGCTCTTTGGCTTCGCGTGGAGCCGCATCGGCATCGATCCAGATTTTCATGGGCGGTAGAAAGAACGGTTCTTCGGAAATTTCAGTAGCGAGTATGAATATAGCCGAAAAAAGAAAAGAGCCCGGCAAATGCCGGGCTCTATTTTGTTGGATCAACGTTCGTGTGCGTAAAGCTACGGACGCTTAGTACATGTCGTGGTCGTGGGAATGACCACCCTTCTTGTCATCCTTGGGCTTCTCGGCGATCAGAGCATCGCTGGTGAGCAACAAGGTCGAAACCGATGCGGCATTGGCCAAGGCGGTGCGAGTCACCTTGGTCGGATCGATCACACCGGCCTTGACCAAGTCTTCGTAGACATTGGTCAGGGCGTTGTAGCCGATATTGCCCTTGGACTCGGCGACCTTCGAGCAGACGATACCACCGTCTTGCCCGGCATTGGCCGAGATCATCGTCAACGGTGCGCGGCAAGCGCGAAGGACGATGTTGTAGCCGGTCAGCTCGTCTTGCGAGAGCGATTCCGAAGGGGTTACCTGGGTCGAAGCTCTCAGCAGAGCAACACCGCCACCAGGAAGAATGCCTTCTTCGATCGCAGCACGCGTCGCATGCAATGCGTCTTCGACGCGAGCCTTCTTTTCCTTCATTTCGCTTTCGGTCGCAGCACCGACATTGACCTTGGCAACTCCACCGGCGAGCTTCGCGAGTCGCTCTTCGAGCTTCTCGCGGTCGTAATCGCTCGAGGTGTTCTCGATCTCGCGACGGATTTGGTCGATGCGAGCTTTGATCTCACTGGCCTTGCCTGCACCCTCGATGATCGTGGTGTTGTCTTTGTCGATGATGACCTTCTTGGCACGACCAAGATCCGAAAGGGTCAATGCGTCGAGCTTCTTGCCAAGGGCTTCGAAGACCGGTACTGCACCCGTGAGGATACCGATGTCTTCCATCATCGCCTTGCGGCGATCGCCATAGCCTGGAGCCTTGACCGCCGCGACGTGCAGGGTTCCTCGGAGTCGGTTGATAACCAACGTGGCCAAAGCTTCCCCTTCGACGTCCTCAGCAATAATCAAAAGCGGCTTGCTTTGCTGAACGACTTGCTCGAGAACCGGGACGATCTCCTTGATGTTTCCAACCTTCTTTTCGAAGACCAAAATATAAGCGTCTTCTAGAACGCATTCCATGGTCGTCGGGTCGGTAACGAAATAAGGGGACAGGTATCCGCGGTCGAACTGCATCCCTTCGACGAACTCGAGTTCGTCATGCAAACTCTTGCCTTCGTCGACGGTGACAACACCGTCTTTACCGACGCGCTCCATGGCGTCAGCAAGCAAGTTACCGATCGCTCGGTCGTTGTTCGCAGCGATCGAAGCGACATTGGCCATCTCGGCCTTATCCTTGATCTTGATCGACATCTTTTTGAGCTTTTCGGTGATATCCGCAACTGCATGCTCGATACCAGCCTTCATTTGGATCGGATTGACCCCGGCGACGACTGCCTTGAGACCTTCATTGAAGATCGCTTCGGCCATGACCGTCGCGGTGGTCGTTCCGTCGCCAGCGACATCGCTGGTTTTGGAAGCCACTTCGCGGACCATCCGGGCGCCCATGTTCTCGTAGACATCTTCAAGGTCGATTTCCTTAGCGACCGTCACACCGTCCTTGGTGACCGTTGGACTACCGAACGACTTCTGCAGAATGACGTTGCGGCCGCGAGGCCCCAAAGTGACTTTGACGGCGCGTGCAAGCTTGCCGACGCCACGTCGGATCGCTTCGCGGGCCTCTTGATCGAACGCAATGATTTTTGCCATGGTGTGAGATTGCTCCTGGTGAAATTCTTCGCCGTTTTTCAAGGATCTCGACGCACCGGGAAGAACCCAGGACACCCGAGAGGACCTCAAGACGAAAGGAAATATTGGATGGTAAAGTGGAAACGACCAAGCTCAGCGAACCGGGGAATTAACCCAGAACCGCCAGGACTTCGGACTCGTTCATGAGTAAGTATTCTTCGCCGTCGACTTCGATCGACTCGCCAGCATAACTGGTAAACAGAACGTGATCGCCAACTTTGACTTGCAGTTGCGATCGACTCCCGTTCTCCAAAACGCGCCCGTCACCGACGCTGATGATCTTGCCCCGAGTCGGTCGATCCTTGGCACTGTCAGGCAGGTAAATACCACCTACAGTCTTCTCCTGAGATTCTTGACGCTGAACCACGATCCGGTCCCCCAGCGGAACCAACTTGACCTTGCTCTTCTCTTTAGATGCAGCCATCTACTAACACTCCGTGGACTAAACATACGACGGTTGGAATACGCCAAAAAGGCATACAAGAACGGTTTTGAAGACTAAACAGCAACTTGCGTGCCAGGAAGCCACGGAACCCTATTTCTGGGTTGAAAATCGACCCTTAGGATACTTATGCCCATTGTTTTGTTTGGCCCCTGATGCAAAATACTCTCCGGCGGGTTGCTTGCCATTCAAAAACACTTGCCCGTTTCTTCAGTCTGGTCTCGTTGACTCGCCATAAGGGTTGCGCGAATGCCTTTGCGTGTGAATTGCCAATGCGGGGTGGCTCTAAACGTCCCCGATGCCATGGCCGGAAAACAGGTCAAATGCCCAAAGTGCCAAAAGGTCATCCCCGTTGCCGCACCCAAGGCCGCAGCAGCGAAACCCGCAGCAGCGAAACCCGCCGCCCCAAACCCACCGGGCGGACAAGACGCCATGGCGATCCTCCTGGATTCGGCCGGCCTGAAAAAACGCGAAGGCATCTTCTGCCCAGGCTGCGATCGACCTCTGCCGACCGGTTCGGCCATCTGCGTCGGATGTGGCTACAACCTCCAAGCCGGAAGCAAAATCGAAGGCTTCGAGGTCGAAACCAAGGAGTTCGGGAATAAACGACTCGCCGAAGCAGCCGATATGATGGCCCGAGAAGTCGAAACCGAAAAAAGGCTCCTCAAAGCCGGGATGCCCTGGTGGATGATGCTCGCAATCATCCTCGGTGTCCTCTTCATGATGTCGGCAATCCTCCTGAAAATGGACGTCAACACATCCGGCAAAGTCTCCTCGGTACCAATCCTCGCCAAGTTCCAATCGGCATCCTTCGGACCCGTCATCGCCTTTTCCGTCGGAGGCGCAGCCTGCCTAGTCGGTCTTTTTGCCCTTTTTGCTATCCAAGCTACGGCGTTCAAAGAGTCGATCCAACAAGGCTTACTGTGCACCCTGACGGTCGTCTACGTCTTCTACTACATGTTTTCACGCATGAAGAGCCGCAAACTCGGGTCGACCGTCGCCATCTTCTGGATCTCAGCGATCCTTGCGGGTATCTGCCTCGGCTACTCCCTTCCGAAAATCTGATCCGCCAGAAAAACTACCCCTCGGCCCCTACGAATCACCAAGCGTTTTTCCTGTTCCAAGGAACCTCAGGGCGAAAAAACCCTCAAAAAACCACTGCCCGAATACGCAAAAATCAATTGCCCCAACGCGGGGCTTGGTTTACCCTTATTTCCTGCTCTAAGCGTCTTTGATTTCCGTTCCAAATTTTTGTTTTAGCGAAGGTTGCTCGATGGCCACTTACCGACGTATCAATGTGATGGACAATAACGGCGTTCATGTCGTCCACTTCGTCGATAAAAAAATCGTGGACTCCGGAACCATCGAAAGTCTCGGTGATGAACTGACCGGATTGGTCCTCAACGAAAAGAAAAATATGCTCCTGCTGAACTTCGACTCCGTCGAGTTCATGTCCAGCGCCGCGCTGAATAAACTGATCTCCCTGAACAAAAAAGTCAAAGACGCCGCCGGACAACTCAAACTCTGCTGCCTACGCCCCGAGATCGGCGAAGTCTTCAAAATCACCCGACTCGATCGCGTGTTCGACATCCGAAAGGACGAAGCCACCGGGCTGGCCGCCTTCAAACTCTAGGTCTGGCCCCCAATCACCCAGGACCATTGCTGATGAACGTCCCTACGCCAATTTGGAAATGCGATAAAGTCATCCCAAGTGAATTGGATGCAGGGCACGCATCGATCGAAGAATTGATGAGCGCCCTTGAATCGGCCGGCTGGGAAGGTCGTGATGTGTTCCATATCCAAATGGCCATCGAAGAAGCCGTCGTCAACGCAATCGAACACGGCAACAAAAAAAACCCAGCCAAAGAAGTGCACGTCGTGTTTCTCGTCGACCATGACTCCGCCGAAATGACCGTTACCGACCAAGGGGATGGGTTCGACCACGAAAATGTCGCCGATCCAACCGAAGAGGATCGCCTCGATCAACCCCGAGGACGCGGCGTGCTGCTGATCCGCGAACTCATGAGCCAAGCCCAATACAACTCCAAAGGCAACAGCGTCTGGATGCGCAAAGTCCGCTCCAAAAACGAGCCTGACGCAACCTAATTGATGATCGTGCCTCGCATCGGATTTCGTCGTACTCGTACTCAGTCCGCCGCGGCGGACGGTACTCAGTGAAACGGTACTCGTACTCGATGGCTGTTCGAACTGCAGCGATGCCGATCGTTGATCGAGGCGGTTCGATCGAGGTTCTTAGTCGATGTCCGAACGGTCGGATCTTGCACGCGTCCCCAAAGCTTGCCAAATCTGCACGTCAATGTTGTTATTGATCGACTGCACGCTGCCGTCCATCAGACAACAGTTGACCAGGCCACCGTGCCACGAACGCGAGGTAAGTACCGCATAGGACGGACGGTTCGTGCTCTGCCCCTCAGCCTGCGAGTTGTAATCGATGTTGTACATCACTCCGTTGTACAAATAGGGAACCACCGTGTTGGGCCCTAGTGTCACCGTGAATCCACTGTGATGTGCATGCCCGTTGGTCCACTCGCATCGCCCCGTACCTGTTCCATCCGGAAAAATCCGATCCTTGCGACCACTGTCGGCGATCGTCGCCACTTCGGCAATCGTCCTAGGCATCCCCGTCGACGGGGGACCCGCATTGCGAGTGTAAGCCTGCCAAGCATGCACCTCGCTTGCCCATAGCGTTCTGCTCAATCCGTCGGTCACCGAAGCGAGCCTGAGCGTCGAATTCGCATGAGTCACCCCATCGCCACCGATATTGGTGTTTGGATCATAAATAAACCAAGTCCCCAAATTAAACCCATAGGTCGTCGGATAGAGAAACATCCGATGCACACTCCCCGTGGCAGCCGTGTCGCGTGGAATATCCCCCCGAGGGTCCGAAGGGCAAACATACGTCGGGACCCGGTAGTAATTGAGAATCGGGTAGGCACTCCAGTTGACACTCAAGTCCACTTGTCGGCCTAGAGAGTCTTGCTCCAAATATGGCAAAAGCCGCCCGTGAATGCCCCATGAAGTATTCGTGCTGACTCTCGGATCGATGCAAGCACTAGGCGGTATCCGCTTGATCGCTGCCTCGTAGTTCATCATCGCCAAGCCGATTTGCTTGAGATTGTTCGAGCACGACATCCGACGGGCCGCCTCGCGAGCGGCTTGCACCGCCGGCAAGAGCAATCCAACCAACACCCCAATGATGGCGATTACCACCAAAAGCTCCACCAACGTAAAACCCTTACGGGACGCAAGATTTCGCATCGAATTCACAACCCAAATCAATGTTCCTAAACCGCCCGAGCTGATACCCCAGCCCGAGATGACGGCTATCCGAGTCTGATCGCACAGCCCTTGCACGGCAACCTTGGGAACAAAAATTCACCCCTCGCCAGAAAACCTCGGCTCCCCTTTGTCCAAAA
>Ga0315902_10005369_pt1 | contig 18114 bp, 17 predicted proteins | sample LakEriMetagenome_9_FD_203523 | JGI IMG/M metagenome (GOLD analysis project Ga0315902, IMG submission 203523) | Freshwater fungal communities from buoy surface, Lake Erie, Ohio, United States - Buoy 12 MA117 | ecosystem: Environmental > Aquatic > Freshwater > Lake > Lake biofilm | place: USA... | reverse complement strand
ATCTTAGCTAGAGTGCTAGATGGTGTAATCAAAAAAGGAATGGAAATCCTCTTGATGTCTACAAATACAAGGCATCCTGTTGAAAGAGTTGGTGTGTTTACTCCTAAAGCAGAAAATAAGGAATATTTAGGATCTGGAGAAATTGGCTTTATTGTAACAGGTATCAAGGATCTCTCGGATACAAAAATTGGAGATACGATAACTGATTATTCAAACCCTATAAAAGAGCCATTACCAGGATTTAAGCCAAGTAAGCCAGTGGTATTTTGCGGATTATTTCCCGTTGATAGCACCGAATATAATCTATTAAGAGACAGTCTTGCAAAATTAAAACTAAATGACTCTAGCTTTGTTTATGAGCCTGAAAATTCTGCCGCCTTAGGACTGGGTTTTAGATGTGGTTTTTTAGGACTTCTTCATCTTGAAATTATTGTTCAAAGATTAGATCGTGAATATAATTTAAATTTAATTACTACAACACCGGGCGTTGTTTATAAAATCAACAAACATGATGGCACAGTTATGGATCTTCAAAACCCTGCAAATATGCCAGAACCAAATTTTATTAAATCCATTAATGAACCTTGGATTAACGCAACAATAATTCTTCCAGATGAATATCTGGGCTCAATTATGAAATTATGTGAAGAAAAAAGAGGAAAGCAAAAAAGCTTAAGTTATTCAGGAAATCGGGCAGTACTATCTTACGAATTACCATTGAATGAAGTTGTTTTTGATTTTTACGATAAGATCAAATCTATTTCTAGCGGTTATGCAAGTTTTGATTATGAATTGAATGACTATAGAGAAGGTGATCTAATTAAATTATCTATATTGGTGAATGAAGAGATGGTTGATGCACTTTCTATGATCATTCATAAAGATTTTGCTGTAAGACAAGGAAGATTAATGTGCGAAAGATTAAAAGACTTAATACCAAGACACCAATTTCAGATCCCAATCCAAGCTGCAATTGGGGGAAAAGTTATAGCGAGAGAAACAATATCTGGTTATAGAAAAGATGTTATTAGTAGAATTCATGGAGGAGGTGCTAGAGATAGAAAGAAAAAACTTTTAGAAAAACAAAAAAAAGGAAAAGCCAGAATGCGACAATTTGGAAGCGTTGATATTCCTCAAGAAGCTTTTATTGAAGTTTTAAAAATTAATAAAAATGAATAAATTTTTTATTAGATTAATTTTTTTTTTTTATTTTATTAAATCAAAGATTTTAAAAAAAAAAATATATTCAGAAACCACTCAACTAAACTTGTTTAAGAAATTAATTCACAAATATAATTTCAAAAGTTTTTGGTTTTTGAATAATTTTCAAATATTTGAATATTTTTTACCAAAAAGTTTAAATAAAAAATTTAATTATTTAGAGATAGGAACGTATGAGGGTTTATCACTTTTATATGTTTTAAATAAGTATAAAAATATTAATGTTACTGGAGTAGACATAGTAAATCTTCTTAATAAAAAAATTAGAAATCATAAAAATCTAAAAATGTTTAAGTCTGACTCAATTATAGCTTTGAGAAAATTAAAGCAAGAAAATCAAAAATTTAACTATATATATATTGATGGTTTACATAATGGAGAACATATAATTGTTGATGCAATTGAGTCTTTTAAACTATTAGAACATCAGGGCATTATGATTTTTGATGACTTTATGTCTGTTGATTCTAAATTAAAATATCAGTGTAGTGAAGGTCTTTATTATTTTTTAAGGTTTTTCAAAAAAGAAATAAAAATTTTATATTTTCAGAATGTTTTAGTCATAAAAAAAAAACAAAATAATTTTATTTAATATTTTAACATATTTTTAATGAAAAAAATTAAATGGGGCATTCTTGGCTTTGGTAATATTTCTAATATCTTTGCTAAAGAAATATTAGCCTCTAGGAATTCTATATTAACTTCTATCTCAACGAAAAAAAAAGATTTAAATTTTAACGAGATTAAAAAAAATTTTAATCTTACTAAAGAAAATGTAACTTCAAATTATGATGAGATTTTTGATAATCCCGAAATTGATATAGTTTATATTGGCTTGATTAATAGTCTACACAAAGAAAATATCCTCAAAGCAGCTATAAAGAAAAAAAATGTTTTAGTTGAAAAGCCAGCTTGCATAAATCACATAGAATTTAATGAATGTTTAGTAGAAATTAAGAAAAATAATATTTTTTTTATGGAGGGCATGATGTATCGACATCATCCGCAAACAAAAAAAATTATAGAAATTATTAAATCAAATGATATTGGGAATGTAGTTAATATCGAGTCTTCTTATGGGTTTAATATAGGTAGAAATATTTTTGGAATAGAATTAAAGAGAAAAAATATTAGATCTAGATTATTAAATAATTCTTTAGGAGGTGGTGCCATATTAGATGTTGGCTGTTATCCTCTAACTATGTCTATGTTAGTAGCAAATATTCAATACAATTGTAAAATTGAAAATACAGAAATAATTTTTTCAAATAATTTAATTGATAACACTGGAGTAGATAAGTCAGGATCTCTCTACTTAAGATTTCAAAATGGCGTAGAAAGTAAAATTTCAGTTAGTATAAGAAATAAACTAAAAAATGATTTAATTATAAATGGAACAAAAGGAACTTTATTGGTTTTAAATCCGTGGACTCCCTCTAAAGATTACATCATCTATATTAATAAAGATGGCAACTTAAAAGAATATAATTTTTCATGTAGTAAAAACTTATACTCTTATGAAATTGAAGATACAATTTTAGCCTTAAATAACAATGAAAAAGAAACCAAATATCCTGGAATGAGTTGGCATGAAACTAGTGAGTATTTAAAAATTATAAAATTATGGAAAGAAATTAATAGAGATTAAAAATGAAAAATAGATTTTATGATTGTGTAACATTTTTTAAAGAAAATCTAATTACAAATTTAAGATTTGAAATTTTAGATAAAGTAGTCGATTATTTTATTGTATGTGAGTCATTATATGACCATAAAGGAAATAAAAAAAAAATTAATTTTAAAATTAAAAATAATAAATTTAAAAAAAAGATTATACATATTATTATAAAAAAAAAATTTAGCACAGCCAATCCATGGAAAGCACAAGCACTTCAAAGAGAATATATATTTGAAGGTATAAAGGATGCCGGTCATAATGATTATATTATGTTTTCAGATCCAGATGAAATTCCGAATCCTATTATTTTAAAAAATTTTGATCTCAAAAAAAAATATGGCATTTTTATGCAAACTAGTTTTTGTTACAAATTTAATTTATTTAATAAATATGAAACTCCTTGGCAGGGAACAAGAATATGTAAAAAAAAAGATCTTAAATCAATCGATTATATGAGACAAAAAATTTTATTAAAAAATTTAAAATATCCTTTTTGGAGAATTGACAAATGTAAAGATATTCAGATTATTAAGAATGGTGGTTGGCATTTTAATAATATTTTTAGTCCAAAAGATATTTCAATTAAACTAAAAACTTTTGCACATACTGAATTTAGCAATGCTAAGTTTTCAAGTATAAAAGTTATTAAAGAAAAAATTAATAAAAAGATAGATTTATATAATCGTGGTTGGATTTTTAAAAAAGTTAAACTTAACAATTATTTTCCAAGGTATATGATTAATAAGTTAAAAAAATTTCCTAATTTAACACTGAAGCAATAATTCTGGAGAGATGGCCGAGTGGTTGAAGGCGCCCGCTTGGAAAGCGTGTATACTGTCAAAGGTATCAAGGGTTCGAATCCCTTTCTCTCCGCCACTAAATTTTGGTATGAGTTTATTGTATGAATAAAAATAAAATTAAATTAAAGGACTGCCTATTTTATCACGTTCAAGACTTACCTAATTTATCAAAACCGACAAAGGGAATTTATGATCTTAGAGATAATGTTAATGAATATTTAGGAAACGTTAAATTTCAAAATAAAAATGTAATAGAGTTAGGGCCAGCAAGTGGATTTTTAACTTTTTACATGGAAAAACAAGGAGCAAGAGTTAGTTGTATAGATCTATCAGTAAAAGACGACTTATGGGATGTCGTACCAAATTGTAGAGTTAATTTTGAAAAATATGCTAAAAATCACATGAAAAAAAATATCAAAAGAGTTCAAAATTCTTTTTGGTACTCACATAAAATTTTAAATTCGAAAGCAAAGGTTTTTAAAACTCATATTAATAATTTAGATAAAAAAAAAATTGGAATATTTGACATCGGTACGATTTCTTTAGTGCTTCTTCATTTAGAAAATCCATTTAAAGCAATTCGTAAAATGTGTAGCCATGTAAATGAAAAGATTATTATAACAGAAGTTTTAGATAGACCTGGTGAAATTTCTTTAAAATTTAAATTGAAAAATTTACTTAAAATTTTTCACAAAAATGCATTTTTTTTTAAGACAATAAATGAGCCCTTAATGACATTTTATCCAACAGTCAATAATAAAGATCTAGATATTTGGTATTTTTTATCTCCAAAAATAATTATTAATTTTTTATCTATTTTAGGATTTGAGAAATACAAAATAAATTATCATAAGCAAATTTGTAAAGGAAAATACATTAACATGTTCACAATAGTTGCAGATAGAACTCTTCCAATTAATAAATGCTTTTATTAATTATTTATATTGATTTTTTTAAATCCTTTAGGGATATAAATAAATCTCCTCTTAAATTATCTTTTTCTTCTTTAATTTTTATACATTTATATTTTAATTTATTAATTTTTGATATTTTTTTATAATAATTTCCAGGTTGTTTTTCAGGTTTCATTTCAATTATTTTTGTATTCGGTTTACAGAAAACTAAATTAGCCAAAGCTGCACCATGAGTTGAAATAATAAAATCTGCATTCCAAAATAGATATACTTGTTTGAAAAAATTCATTTTTGCTATTTTATATATTTTAAAGCCATTTTTTTTCATGAAATCCAGTACTTCATTTTTATTTATTATTTGAACATGGTTATTTTTTGAGTCAGACCTATCAATAAAGATTTTTTTACTAGTATAAAATTTTTTTCTTTTTTTTATAAAATTATTTCTTAACCAAGTAACAATCCAATTAGGACAATTATCAAATTCTTTATAAAAATAACCTTTGCTATACCAGGGATGATCACAAGTTATAATATTATCAGCTTCTATATGACGATATAACTTACTATTAATTATTTTATTTTCTTTTATTTTAAAAAATTTTAGTAATTCCTTTTGAAATTTTTGTGGCTCCGATAAATAAAAATAATCAATTTTTTTTATGTTATAATTTTTTGAGCAAATAAAAATTTTAGGAAGCATATCAAATAACCAATGAAAATAGTTGACCGAACTTGCGCCTTGAGTTAAATTTAATACAGAACCTTTAAATTTTTTTTTAATTCTAGGTGTTCCTATTTTTAAAACAGAATTAAAACGCGGATTTAATAATTTTCCATTCCTTTGCTGAAAAGAAGTTTTTTTAAAAAGACAATTATTATTAATTATTGCAACGTTTTCTACATAGTCAGTGTAAATTCTACCCTCATTAATTTGATATGTATGGTATTTTTTTTTGAGAAAATATTTGTCGTCAGCTTCTTTTATTATAATTTTTTTTAAATTATTTTTTTTATAAATATCAATAACTATTTTTCCATAAATTATTAAAAATAATATTTGAAATACTTTTTTAAATATAAACTGTAGTAGTTTTTTTATTTTCATATAAAATTAAATTTTAACTGTGTTACTATTACTTATTTAAGTATATTATAATAAATGAAATCTTATAAAGAAATTTCTGTTTTACTAGTTTTATATCAAGAAGATATAAATTTAATTATAAAAAATCTAATAAATTTTAAAAACTTTAAGATAATTTTAGTAGATAACGATTCCAATTTTGAACTAAAAAAAAATATACAAAAAAATTTTTCTATATATAAATATATTATAAATTCAAAAAATAATGGTTATACAAAAGGATTAAATCAAGCGATTAAAGCATGCGATACAAAATATGCAATCACTTTAAATGCTGACTGCAATATTTCAGAGAGTAGTATTTTGAAATTATTTGAAGGTTACCAGAAATATAAAAATTGTTTTATTACTGCGCCCGTATCTTATAACGAAGCTTTAAAATTAACTTATAGTTCCGGTGGTTTTCCTGAACGATATTCGGGACATAATGCATTAAATATTTCTGGTGACACATGTGTTCAAGTAGTTTTGGGTTCTGCTATGTTCTTTGAAACTAAGAAAATGATTGATTTAGGTTTATTAGATGAAAATTTTTTTATTTACTATTCAGATTACGATTTATGTAGAAAAATAAATCAAATTAAAGAATCAATAATCCAGATTAAAGATGCATCATGTATTCATGTACATGGAATATCAAAAGTCAAAAATAAGTATAAAAAAATTTTTTTAAGAGAAAACAACTACAAATTTGATGAATTATATTATTATTATAAAATCAATAGACATTATGGATTTTTATCTAACTTAGAAAAAAAAATTTTTAAATATTTTTTTAAAATAGTTTACAATCTTCTTATATTTAATTTTGAAAAGTCAGTTTTATTTACTGCCAGAGTTTTTGCATATTTTAGATTTTTACTTTTTTTAAAAAAAGTAGATTAATAAAATTATAAATTAATGAAAAATAAAATATATGATTTATCCGAAATAACAGCTGTTATTGTTTTGTATAGTACAACAGATTTAGTTTTTAAGTGCTTAGATAAAATTAATGGATTGAAAATTATTATTATAGATAATGGAAAGAATGATGCGCATATAATAAAATTAATTAAAGAAAAGTATAGTATTTCTAAATATTTTAAATCCAGAAAAAATTTAGGATTTGGTAGAGCATGCAATTTTGCATTAAAATATGTTAAGACTCAATACACTCTTCTAGTTGAACCCGATGTCATTATAGAACAATCTAGTATTAATTATTTACTTGTTACTTTAAAGAAATATCCAAATACTGCCATTACTACGCCACGCTTTGTGAATGAGAACTTCAAGGTTATAGATTATTTAGGTAACTTTCAAGAATATGGAAAAGGAGTTGTAAGAAATAAGCTAGAAGAAGATATTAATAATAAATTATCTAAAAATTTAATCGAAGGAGATACTTGTATAAATTTTTGTTTAGCAGCAATTTTATTAATTAATAATTCAATAATAAAAAAAATTGGACTATTTAATAAGAAAATATTTTTGTATTGGGAGGATTTTGATTTATGTAGAAGGTTAAAAATGAACTGTATTCCAATTATAAAGTCATTCAAATCTGTAGCTATTCATTTAGAAAGAAAGTCAGTGAAAGAAAATTTTTTTAATAAATTTATAATGACAGTTCATAATGATAAATCTGCATATATTTATTTTAAAGTAAAAAAAAATCATCCAATTATTTTTAAAAGAATATTTCTATATACTTTTCGTTTTATAATTTATATTTTGATTATTAACTTAAAAAAAGCTCTTAAAAATTTAGCAAGAATATATGCGATTTATTTATATCTTAAAAGTAACTAGTTTATGAAAGTTACTAAATATTTAATTATTATCGTAATTATTTTTTTTATACCTCTGTTATTTGATATGGTGAAAATAAATTCTCAAATTGTAAATAAACCATTTATTGAAATTAGTTTTGATAATATTAAATCAAGTTTTTATAAAAAAATTTATAGACAATTTGATAACAAATATGAGAGTTTTTTGCTAAATTTTCCAAAGCATTCTAGTTATTGGACTGCAGAGGACAATCAAGAAAGAAACAAGTTACCAAAAGAATTTACTTTATATTCCAAAGGCCCATTTACTAAAAATAAATCTACCTATGAAAAGAACCTTGATAATTGGCCCAGAAGCCATGGTAATAGCTATTCTAATAGGTTTTCTGATCTTATTAATGTGAATAAAAGTAATATAGAAAATTTAGAAATTGCATGGATTTATAATTCTAAAGACAGAGGTGAAAGTAAATGGAATTTTGATGTTCAATGTAATCCAATTATTGTTGATGGAAAAATATATTCACCGACAGCAGGCGGATATATTGTATCAGTAGATGGTTATACAGGAAAGGAATTATGGCGATCAAAAAAATTCAAAGATGATGTTGCTAGAAGAGGGATTATTTACTGGAAAGGTAACAAATCTTTAAAGCCAAGAATTTATTTTTCAAATTATAATGAATTAGTAGCCTTAAATGCCGATGATGGAAAAATAGTGGAAACTTTTGGTAATAATAAAAGAGGATCAGTAAAAACAGGTATCTCAAAGATTACCCCAATAATTTTAAATGATAACATTATTTTAGCAACATGGGATAAAACTTTAGAAGTTTATGACCTCTTGAGTGGAAAAGTTAAATTTAAAATATCCTTTAAAGATGAAAAAAATGAGAGAAATGGAGGAAAAAAATATAATAATTTAAAAGGAGGAAATCCTTGGGGAGGAATTTCTGGAGATGTGGAAAGAGGGATTATTTATATAACTACTGGAAATCCGCATTCTTATTTTGATGGAACACAGCGCCCTGGAATAAATAAATATTCAAATTCAGTTATAGCAATAGATATAAATAATAAGAAAATATTGTGGGACTTTCAGGAAGTAAGTCATGATATTTGGAATTCAGATCTTCCAGCACCCCCTATTTTAACTTCTATTAAAAAAAATAATAAACTAATAGATGTAGTGGTAATTCCGACTAAGAGGGGGAATACATTGATATTAGATAGATTAACAGGAGAGTCTTTGTTTAATTTAAAATATAGAAGGGCTCCAACTTCATTGTTGCCTGGAGAAAAAACATCTCCTTACCAGTTAGATTTAAAAATTCCAGAGCCATTTGCAAGAAATATATTCACACTCGATGATATTTCAAAATTAAGTGACGAAACAACGTCTTATATAAAAAATATTTTAAAAAATTCAAAATATGGGTTCTTTGAAACATATGAATTAGGAAAAAAAACTATACAATATAATTTTCATGGAGGAGCAGAATGGATGGGAGGCTCGGTAGATCATAATAAAAATATTCTCTATATAAATGCAAACAATATTGCTGAAATTGCTAGTATTGTAAAAGGAAATGGAAATAATAATTATTTCAGTGTCTTTGAAAGACTTTTAGATCAAAATGGTTATCCTGGAATAGTACCACCATGGGGAACGGTGACAGCTGTGAATTTAAATAATGGCAAAATAATTTGGAGTATTCCATTTGGCAGTTATCCTGAATTAGAAAAAAAAGGTATCCTAAGAACTGGAACAGAAAATTTCGGGGGCGTTACAGCAACTAGAGGCGACTTAGTATTTGCAACAGGCACAATTGATAAAATGATTTATGCGTTTGATGCTTTGAACGGAAATGAATTATGGAGTAGGGAGTTGCCATTTATTGGATCAGCTCCCCCCTCAACTTATATTGCAAACGGAGAGCAATTTATAGTAGTTCAGTCTACCGGATCTCACAGCTTAAGAGGGGGTGGAGGGGGTGGTGGTTATAAAAATATTGAAATGGGAGATGCTTTAGTAGCATTTAAGTTGAAAAAAAATGCAAAATAAAATTGTAATATTTTGTACTTCTCACAAAATTGTCAGTTATTTAAATAAATTTTATCCTATATTACAGATGGTTGGTTTGGGTAATGATACTAAATTTCCAAGCAATTGGCACCTTTCTAATTCTAAAGAAAATATTTCAGATAAATTCTTTAGTTACGCTGATTTAGTCGGACATTACTACGTTTGGAAAAATTTGCTTAATGAGTATAATCAGGATTATTGGGTAGGATTTTCACAATATAGAAGGCTTTGGATTAAAAATAAGATAAATACAGGTATTGAATTAAGTTTTTTAGAGAAGTTAATTCTGAAAAAAGCGGATAATTCATGGAATAATTACGATGTAATAATTCCCTCTCCATTTTTTTTTAAAAAAAAAAAAATAGAGATTTTAAAAAATATTTTATTATTTCCTTTTAAGAGAGATATAAATTTATTAAATCTTAAAACATCCGTTTTTGATCAGTTTGCAGAATCGCTTGGCCCTTTTGGTAAAGATCTCATACTTCAAATAATTCAACATTTACCAACCTCAGAGAGGTATGATTTTCTGCATTTTCTAAAAACAAGAAAATTTTTAAGTGCTCATGGAATGTATATAAGCAAGAAAGCAATTATAAATCATTATTCTAGTGTAATTTTTAAATGGTTTTTGAAGTGTGAGCAAATTATTAATAAAAATAATAATCTGCCTTTAATAAAAAATGCTAGAGTCTTTCAATATATTAACGAAAGATTTCTAGATTATTGGTTTAATAAATATTATAGAGTTTTAAGGTGGCCGATAATCATGTATAATGAAAATAAAAATAAGCTTACTTTAGTCGGAAAAATATAAGTTTAATTTACTAATATTAGCTAAAAAATAACTTTTTTAAATTTTAAAAAATTTAAAAAAGTTTTATTTATATATTTTAATTCATCTAATTTCATACCATGATGACATCCTAGTAAAATTCCGTTTTCCATAACGTAATCGCTTATTAGTGAAGAATTTTTAACAGTTTTATAATCTAAATTTTTCATTATAGGCTGTCTTAGAATGTTACCGGTAAATATAGTTCTAGTTTGAATATTATTTTTTTCAAAATAAATCTGCATATCTCTTCTATTGAAGTTTTTATTTTTTTTAATTGTTAGAGGAAATGCAAGCCACCCAGTTCTTGCATTCAAATTAGTAATGGGAAGATTTACATAATCTTGAAATTTAGAAAAAAAATTTCTTAAATATTTAAAATTTTTTGTTCTTTTACTAATAGTATTATTAAGTTTTTTAAGTTGTTCCAAGCCAAAAGCTGCAGAAATTTCAGAGGGGAGAAAATTATAACCCATTTTTAAAAAAATATATTTTCCATCATAAGGTATCCCAGATACTTTTGCTGAAAATCTTTTTTTTATTTCTTCACTTTCATTAAATGTTGCTGAAGATCTTCCCCAGCCTCTCAATATTTTAGCTTCTTCGTAAAGTTTTTTGTCATTAAAACAGGCCATACCGCCAAATCCAGCTCCAGTAACTATATGTGATGCGTAAAAACTAGTAGTTGATATATCTGTAAGCCTCCCAAAATTTTTTTTATTAACTGTGTATCCAATTGTATCAGCTGAATCTTCAATAATTTTAAGTTTGTATTTTTTTGCAATTTTATTAATTTTTATATAGTTAGGAATATTACCTAATAAGTTTGGCACAATTATTGCTTTAGTTTTTTTGTTTATTGCCTTTTCTATTTGCTCAGTGTTTATTATAAACTTATTCATTTCCACATCCACGAAATGCGGAATCATCCCTAACTGGTAAATCGGCGCAACTGTGGTTGAGAAAGTTAAAGTCGGTGTGATAATTTCGCTTCCCTTCTTTAGTCTTAAAGAAGCAATAGCCAGTAAATTTGCAGAAGACCCAGAATTAACCATGAGGCCAAATTTTTTACCAAAAATTTTTGCTACTTTTTTTTCAAAAAGTTTTACAGATGGACCATCAATAAGTGTTAGAGATTTTTTAGTTAATACTTCATTAACTGCATTAATCTCTTTTTTATCATAAACTGCATATCCATAATATATTTTTTTCATAAATGTTTATGTTTTTTTACAAATGCTTTTAAATTTTTAAGTTTTAAATCTTTCTTAGATAGAATTTTTTTTCCTTTTGGCCATTTTATTTTAAGATCTTTTGCATTCCAAATTATACCATCCTCGTATACTGGTTTGTAATAATTAGAAAGTTTATAATAAATTATATTATTGCTTGCATAACAATAATAACCGTGAGCAAATCCTTCAGGAACATATAGTGCTTTTTTATTCTTGTCCGACAAAACAATTGAAAAATATTTACCAAACGTTTTAGATTTTTTTCTTAAATCTATCACTACATCAAGGATTTTTCCTTTTAAAACGTAAATAAGTTTAGCTTGTTGAAATTTTTTTTGGAAATGTAATCCTCTTATGACATTTTTTTTTGATGTTACCGCATATTCAAACAAAAATTTATTTACATTGAGATTTTTTTGATGAAAAGTTATTCTTAATTCACCACGATAATCAACAAATTTGTCTTGTTTAATTATTATTAAATCTTTAAATTTAGTTTTAATTATTTTCATTAAACAATTTTAATATTTCTCTATTAGTATTATTTTTTTTTTTTAATAAATTTTTAAATCTAATTATTTTATAATTTTTAATATTTTTTGACCAATTTACTTTTATTTGTTTTTTTAAGTTATGATTTAAAAAATTAATTAAATCAAATATTTTCACATCCTGTTTTGATTTGATAATATAATAATTTGATTTATAATTATTTTTTAATAAATCATTTAAACATTTTGTAACTTGATTTATACTAACTAAATTCATAGATAAATTTTTTGGTATAGTTATTTTATTTTTATTTTTCTTCTTTAAATTTTTTATAAGAATGGCAACTAATTTCTTTCTTTTGTCGTTAGTACCAAAAGTATCTGTTAAAAGAATATTATAAAATTTAATTTTTGGATATTGGTTTTTATAATAATTTAATATGCATTCAAAAGATTGTTTTGTAGCTGCGTAAAAGTTAAAAGCTAAGTTTTTATTATTATTAAAGTGTTGCCATACGGTTCCGAGATTTATAAATTTTTTAATTTTAATATTAACTACTACATCCAAAAGAATTGTTGAAAATAAAATATTGGATTTAATAATATTTTCAATATCATTATGAGCATGTTTTTTTATATAATGAGTTGCGCAATGAATAACATAATCAATTTTATAATTAGTTAACTTATTTTTTATCTGATAAATGTTCTTATAAAAGACCGGAAAAATTTTTTTTTTATATTTTTTTACAAAATTAATATTTTTTCTGGAATATTTAAAAATTGCATAAACATTAAAATTATTTTTTAGACAGTTATTTAATAAGTGACCCCCAACAAATCCTGATGCCCCTGTTATTAATATATTTTTTTTCAATTAATTAATTTAGATTAATTTTTTTAAGTATTCGGAGTATTTGTTTACTCCATAGAAAATAATTCTTTTTTTTATGTGTCTTGAGTTAATCCATTTATTATTTAAAGCTATTTCTTCAAGGCAGGCTATTTTTAGTCCCTGTCTTTTTTCGATACTGTTTATAAATTGAGAAGTTTCAAATAGACTGTCTGCATTCCCTGCATCTAGCCAAGCACTACCACGACCCATTAATTCAATTTTAAGTTTATTATTTTTTAAATATTCTCGAATTAGATCAACAATTTCGAGCTCATTTCTTTTAGACGGTTTTAATTTTTTTGCTAGACTTGTTACGTTAGAATCAAAGAAATATAATCCTGTTATAGCTAAATTCGATTTTGGTTTTTTTGGTTTTTCTTCTATATTTTTTACTTTGCCATTTTTAATTTCTGCAACTCCATAGTCGGATGGATTATTAACAGGGTATGCAAATATTGTTGCTCCGCTTTTACTTTTAATCATATCTTTTAATCTTTTAGTGAAGCCCTGTCCGTAAAAAAAATTATCACCAAGTATTAATGCAGTGCTTTCTTTTTTTATAAATTCTTCTCCTATTATAAAAGCTTCCGGCAAACCATTTGCTCTTTCTTGTTCTAAAAATGATATTTTGATACCCAAATCATTCCCATTATTTAATAATTTTTGGAAATTTCCAATTTCATTTTTATTAGTGATAATTAATATATCTCTTATCCCAGCTAGCATAAGAACTGAAAGTGGATAAAATATCATTGGTTTATCGTATAATGGCAAGAGCTGTTTATTGACGGACTTTGTAATAGGGCCAAGCCTAGATCCAGTACCTCCAGATAATATAATTCCCTTTTTAATCATTTATTAAACCAATTCTTTTTCCGTAATTTTTTTGATCAAAAAAGTTATTTTTAAATTTGGAAATATACCATTTTATAGTCTCAGAAAGGGCGTCATCAATATTATGTTTTGTTTTCCAACCTAATTTTTTTTTTATTTTTTTAGAATTTAACGAATAGCTCATATCGTGACCAGGACGATCTTTTACGAAGATTATTTTAGAGTGAGTTTTTTTTTTAGTAATTTTTTTAAATAATAAAATAATTTTATTTGCTATATCTAAATTATTTAATTGTATACCAGATCCAATATTATATTGATTTCCTATAAGACCTTTTTTTGAAACTGCGATTAAACCCTCGGCATGGTCATCAACATAAATCCATTCTCTACTATTTTTTCCGTTTCCATATATTGGAATATTTTTTTTTTTGATAATATTATTTATTATTGTCGGGATAAGCTTTTCGGGAAATTGTCCGGGCCCAAAATTGTTGCAGCAATTTGTTATTATTGCAGGAATTTTAAATGTTCTAACATAAGATAATATCAAGAGATCAGAGCTTGCTTTTGAGGCCGCATAAGGTGAGCTTGGATTATATCTGTCATCCTCTAATGAACTTTTTTTGTTTACTATGTCACCATAAACCTCATCAGTAGAAACGTGTACTAATTTAGTACTCTGCTTATGTTCACGCAAAGCTTCAAGTATACTAAAAACTCCAAGAATATTAGTATTTATGAAATTACCAGGGTTCTCTATAGATCTATCAACGTGTGTTTCTGCTGCTAGGTTAAAAATAATAGATGGACTATAAGTTTTTAATATTTTTTTCAAAAAATTTTTATTATTAATATCTTGTTTATAAAATATATAATTTTTTATATCCGAAGGAATATTTTTAAAATTGGCTGCATAAGTTGCTTTATCAATATTAATTATAAAATAGTTTTTTTTATTTAAAATTTTAATTAGATTACTTCCAATAAAACCTAGGCCGCCAGTTACAATAACTGTTTTCATATATTATTATTAATTAATTAAAATATTTTATATATTTATAATTAGTAATTTTATAGTTTAAATTAATGATTAGTTTTAAAGATAACATTACATTTGTAATAGTAACATTTAATAGCCAACAGGTAATTACCAAATGTATTGAAAGTATAAATTATAATAATAAAGTTATTATTGTTGAAAATTCTAAAGATCATCTAATTAAAAAATCTATAGAAAGTAAGTTTAAAAATGTAGAAGTTGTTATTGCTGGAGATAATTTAGGTTATGGAAAAGGAAATAATTTAGGAATTTCTAGGGTTAAAACTCAATATGCATTTATATTAAATCCTGACGCATATCTTGACGCGAATACTATCAATGAATTGGAAAAAGCCCAATTATTATTAAAAGATAAATTTTCAATAATAGCGCCAAATTTTTATAATAATTATGGCAATTTTTCTAAAAAAAATTACTTTGATACTTCTAGCAAAGTATTAGAAGTGGATTATGTAAAAGGTTTTGCAATGCTTTTAAATCTTAAGAATATAAATTTTAAATCAATATTTGATGAAAAAATTTTTTTATTTCTAGAGGAAATAGATTTGTGTAGAAGAATTAAAAATAAAAATGGAAAAATTTATTTGGTTAGCGACTCAAAAATTTTTCATTCTGAAAAAAAAGGATCGAGCAGTTGTTTTGAAGTTGAATTATGTAGAAATTGGCATTGGATGTGGTCACTATATTATTATAATTTAAAACATTTGGGTAAACTCAAAGCTTATAATATTGCTTTTAGAAAATTTTTTTCTTCAATAGCCAAGATTTTTTTTTCATTTATCTTTTTTAATAAAAAAGAATACCTGGTGCACAAGTATCGTTTATCAGGGTTATTAAATTCTATATTAAAAAAACCCTCTTGGATTAGGCCAGAGAATATTAAAATATAATTATGAATAAAATTATATTTAGAATAAATAAATTGTATTATTATATTTTTGGTGAAAAATTTTTTAAAAAATTAAACTTCGAATGGCATAAATTTCCTGGCAGATATAATATAATTCAAGAAACTATAATTAGAAAAAAATATAAAAATTATTTAGAAATCGGCTGTTTTAATGATGAGGTATTTTCAAAAATAATAATTGAAAAGAAGATTGGTGTGGACCCTGAAAAAGGTGGTACAATAAGAGATACAAGTGATAACTTTTTCAAATTTAATAAAATAAAATTTGATATTATTTTTATTGATGGCTTGCATCATTATGAGCAAGTTAAAAAAGATATAAAAAATTCCTTACTTTGTTTAAATGATGGAGGGGTCATTTTCTTACATGATTGTATGCCAGAAAGTTGTATACGACAAACTATTCCAAGATGCAGCCGAGTATGGAATGGTGACGTCTGGAAGAATATAGTCGAAGCCAGAACGAATGTTAACTTAGATACCTATGTTTGTATAGCGGACCATGGCATTGGTATTATCCTTAAAAGACCAAATAGAAATTTATTAAGAATTAATGTAAAAAATTTTAGTAGATTGAGATTTAAAGATTTTTATTATAATTATAAAAAATATTTAAATTTAGTTACTAACGATAATTTAAAAAATATTTTTTAAATATCAAATCTCATAAAATTTTTTTAACAAATTTATAATTCTTTGGTCTGATGCTATTGTAGGGTTAATTTTATTTGTAGTATAGGCAACACCTATCCCTAAAATTGGATCAGCAAAACCGACAGATCCACCCCAACCATTATGCCCAAAAGATTCTTTATTTTTTCCAAATAACCATCCACCTCGAAGTATCAAACCAATTTCAGACCATCTAATTGGCATCATTAAAGATTTATCAATTCTACTATCACACTCAGTAAGACATTTATTAATTGAAGACTTTGATAATAAGACATTTTTTTCTTGAATTAAGTCATTTACAAAAACATCATAAATTTTTGCAATTGATCTTGCGTTTCCATGTCCATTCATTGAAGGAACTTCTGCAGTCTGCCAATCCTGCTTGTTATAAAAATTTATTTCATGTTCAGGGTTATTAAATGCATTAAATTCAGATACTATTTTATTTTCAATCTTATTTTCATAAAGAGTAGCTATATTTGATAGCTGGTTTTTTGGCGTCCCGATAAAAAAGTCTACTTTAAGTTTCTTAGAAAGCAATTCAAAAACTAATTCACCTAAGCTTTTTTTGGTTATTTTTTTTATAATCTCACCAATTAAAAAACCATGTGTTTTAGCATGATAATATGTTTGTTGACCGCATGGATGATCTAGATCCTGATTTTCTAAAATATTTATTATTTTATCCCAATCCAATAAATCTTGTTGTGTTATTTTTTTTTTAAATCTATAGAGTCCAGATTGATGAGATAAAATATGCTTTAGTGTGATTTCTCTTTTATTACTTTGTTTAAAGGCATCCCAATAATAAGAAACAGATTTTTCTAAATCTAAAATATTTTGATCAATTAGAATGGAAGTAATAATTTCATAAATACCTTTTGTTGCAGAAAATACATTTACAATAGTATTTTCATCCCAATTTTTATTTTTTTTATTTTTAAGACCATTCCATAAATCTATTAGTGGTTTTCCTTCCTTGTAGATTGCAAATGAAGCTCCAATTTCTTCTTGTTCTGCGAAGTAATTTTCAAATATTTTTTTTACGGGAATATATTTTTCTTCGCAGTAACCACTTATCATTATTAAAATGATAAATTGAAAGCAAAGTTTTTACCAAGACTAAGTTTTAAATCTTGGCAAAATCTTGCTGCCTCCGCTCCATCAATTATTCTATGATCATAAGAGAGAGAAACAGGCATCATTGCTCTTGCTATAAATTTTCCATCAATAAATATTTGTTTTGTTTCTGTTTTTCCTACTCCTATTATTGCAACTTCAGGACTGTTTATAATAGGTGTAAAAAAACTTCCTCCAATTCCACCAAGACTAGATATGGTCATTGATCCCCCAAAAAATTCTTTTTTATCGATTTTAAGTTCCTTACTTAATTTACTAATTTTTCTAAGTTCGTTGCTCAAGGTTAGGAGATCTTTTTGATCAACGTTTCTAATTTTTGGAACCATTAGACCATGCGGAGTATCAACAGCAATTCCAATGTGATAATATTTTTTATAAATAATATTCTCACCAGTAGGCTCAAGTGAGCAATTAA
>Ga0315902_10005367_pt1 | contig 18118 bp, 10 predicted proteins | sample LakEriMetagenome_9_FD_203523 | JGI IMG/M metagenome (GOLD analysis project Ga0315902, IMG submission 203523) | Freshwater fungal communities from buoy surface, Lake Erie, Ohio, United States - Buoy 12 MA117 | ecosystem: Environmental > Aquatic > Freshwater > Lake > Lake biofilm | place: USA... | reverse complement strand
GCGTCATGGAATCGTCAGCTGATCTCACCATCCAAGCCGTTAGTGCGGACCGCACTAACGGAAAAAGAATCCCAGAAAATAACATTGACGGCACGCCGCCCGCCAGTAAAGTGGCGGCTCACCGTTTGACTTAACCAACTCCAACACAGAAACAAAAACATGAAACTGCCCAAAGCAACTACCAATCAGCTGGCCGATCTGGCCCGCATCGCATTCGCATCGAACCGCTTCCTTGCCCTTTATGGTAAGGGAGGTATCGGGAAAACCACCATCCCGAAAACCCTCATCGCCCCGTCCCTCGGATTCGATGAAACGTGGATCGTGAACATGAGCGGAGCTGGCCCGCAAGAGGCCGCCGGATATCTGATCCCCGATCCCGTCAGCCGTGACGGCTGGTTCAGCGCACCGGAATCATGGCCGACCGCCAAGCGTGTTGGCGATAAGAAGGTTCTACTGGTGCTTGATGAATATCCGGAGTGGGATTCGGCGGTGCAGTCGCTTTGCCGCTCGCTCTTCAATCCGCACGGCTCGCCGATGATCGGCACCCATGCCTTGGGCGAGAACGTCCGCATCATCGTCACCGGAAACCGCCGCTCCGATGGCTCTCGGTCAGCTGTGCCGTCCGCCCCGTTTGTCGAGCGGTGCCTGTCGGTGCTGGTCGAGCCCACGCTGGACGAGTGGCTCGACTGGTCGGCTGGTGAAGGGCTGGCATCATCACCAGTCTACACCTTCTTGAAGTTCCAAGGCGGCGACCAGCACGGCGTGGATCACTTCAATCCCGATGTGCCGATGCCTTGGGATGGCTCACCGCACGCCTGTCCAAGAGCGTGGGAGGCGGCGTGCCGTGCGACCGCCGATGACAGCTTGCCCGCTGGCCTCATGTCCTTGGCATTGGAAGGCTTCGTTGGCGAGTCCGCTGGCCGTGCCGCCTTCGCCTTCATCAAGCTGGTTGGCGACTTGCTCCCGCAACTCAACGCCGTCCGCGCTGGCGGTGATGTGCCAACCGATCCGGCCAGCCAGCAGGCCCTGACTCACGCCGCGCTTCGTATCGCCAAGCGTGAGACCGCCGCCGATCCCGAAGCGGCTGTCGCGTCCGGCGCGTTGGACTGGTTAGTCAATCTGCTGGCCGCTTGTCGCGGCGAGATTCGCGCCTATGGATTCGCGACCGCGATCCGGTGCGGCTTGCCGTTGGATCAGCATCCGAGATGGCGGGAACTGAAGGTCATCTGACCGCTTAGTGCGGTCCGCACTAAGCAGCGGACCGCCGAGGAAAATAACATTGACGGCACGCCGCCCGCCAGTAAAGTGGCGGCACATCCAATCCAATACCAACTCCAACTAAATAGAAAATCGAAATTATGCAAGCCAACCTCACCCAAATTAACAGCCTTGTTCTGGTCAAACTTTCCAGCACGGCTCCGTCCACATCGACGCTCCACAAGAGCGCGACCGCCAAGCTCGCCGAGGACAACGGCGCGAGCAAGAAGTCGGCTCGCGTGCGGGCCACAATAATCGAGCGGAAAGGCTCCGCCGTTGGCCGTGCCGCCGCGCTGGTAAGCTCGACTCAGAACGCCATCCGCAAGTTCGCACTGCCATGCACGGCGATCGAAGGCGCGTCTTATGTCCAAGCCAAGGACATTGATAGTGTCCAACAGATATTCGATGACGCCATCGCGAAGCTCGCCATCATCCGCACCGATATCGTTGCGGAGTGGCCCGCGCTAGTGGCGGCGGCCCGCAACGATCTCGGCCAGCTGGCATGGGACGTCGAGTGGCCAACCGCTGACGAGTTCGCCGACAAGTTCACGATCTCGCTCACATGGCTCGGCCAGCCCGCCCCGATCTCCGGCACGCCGCTTGAGACGGTGACGGCGGAGACCGCCGCGAGAGTGCGGGCCTCATCCGAGCAGGCGGTTCGGGCTGACCTGTTGGCCGCTCACGGCTATCCGGTGCGTGACCTCATCGTCAATCTCGCGGAGTCTGTCGAGCAGGTCCGCAACGGCAAGCGGATTCGCCAAGAGCGGTTCGACAATATCCGCGCCGCCGCTGACGATATCGCCGCCAAGAACTGGCTCGCCTTGCCGGAGCTTGACAAGCTGGTCGCGTCCCTCCGCGAATCGGTCGAGGAGGTGACTGACGCCGCCAGCCTGTCGAAAGGCCAGCGCGATGCCGCCGCCGATCGTATCGCGGAGGCCCACCGCAAAGCGGAGCAGACCCTCGCCGACTTGGGCATCTGATATCCAATGGGGCGTCGAACGAAATAGAGAAAATAGTTTGACGCCCCATCCCGAACCCTGTATCTTGAACCCACAACCAATGAAGACTGAAACCATGAACGCTGACCACACACCGACCCTTGCCGCCGCAATGAGGCGCATCTCACAACATTGGCCGCTGGCCTATGGCAAACTGCTCGCGCTCCGTTGGGAGGCGACTGATGCCACAAGCTACGGCGCGACCGATGGCCGCCGCCTCTTGCTCAATCCCGCTGGCCTTGCCAAGCTCGACCGCACCAGCGATCCGGTTGGACTCACCGCTTTCCTTCTGGTTCACGAAGCCCTTCACGCTCTCTTGAATCACGCGCTCCGGCTTCGCCTGTTGGCCGATCCCAAGACCGCCAATGTCGCGGCGGACTATGTGATCAATGCCTTGATCAAGGCGCGGAATTCGGAGGTGTTGGCCAAGCACGGCTTCATCCCTTTCCCCTTCATCGAAGGCATCCTCTTCGACGAGTCGATAAGCCGTGACTTGAGCGCGGAGCAGCTCTACCAGCGGCTGGTCAAGCCCAAGCAAGACGATGCCCGCACAAACCCACAGCCGCAGCCACAGCCAGCCGATGGCGACGACGATGGCGATGCCGATGGCGATGCCGATGCCGATGGTGACGACGATGCCGATGGCGATGCCGATGGCGATGGCAGCGGCGGCGATGGTGATGCCGATGGCGATGCTGATGCCGATGCCGATGGCGATGGCAGCGGCGGCGATGCCGATGGCGATGCCGATGGCGGTGGCAACGGCGGCAACGGCGGCAAGCAGAGCGACCGCGATATCCTCGGCGATGACTTCGTCGGCGGCGGTTCCGACGATCTGGCCGAGCCAGAGGCCGGAGCTGGTGAGTCCATCGACGATATCCAACGCGAGATCGAGCTGGATAACGAACGCCAGATCTTGGAAGACGCGGTCAACGCACGCGCCGGGATCGGAGGCGGCGGTCAGAATCGCACCATCGACAAGCTCCGCCGTAAAGATAACGGGGTTGATTGGGCGGAATATCTTCGCCAGTTTCTCACCAGCTCACGCCGCAACGGATGGGATTCGCCATTCAACGCGCCAGTCTACAACTCGACCGGAGTGGTAGCCGCTGGCCGCAAGCAACGCGCTCTCAACAGCGTGGCCGTAGTGATCGACACCAGCATCAGCGTGCCGCAGTCCCTGCTCATCGAGATGCTTGGCGAGGTGCAACACGCGCTCGATTCCGGATCGGTCGAGTCGGTTTTCGTGATCGCGTGCGACTGGCGAGTTCAACAGGTCGACGAATACTTCGCTGGCGATGTGATCCCGCCAACCCTCAAGGGCGGCGGCGGCACAAAGTTCCAGCCAGCCTTCGACTGGATTGAGGCTCACGCTCCGGAGGTTGACGCGATCGTCTACCTCACCGATGGCGATGCTTATGATTGGCCGTCAGTCAGACCGCCGCAAGCTCCAGTCCTCTGGCTCGACTACGGATCCGCCATCGCCAAGCCATACACCTTCGGTGAGGTGGTCTCGTTCACTCACCGCTGACAAACTAACAGGGGCCGCGCATCTGATCACGCGGAAGCTAGATTAGACAACCATTAAACACTAAACAGAAAAACAAACATATGAACAAGCTAGAAGACAAAGCATACAAACTCGCCGCCTCATTCTACCTCTCGTCCTCACACGACGACTGGACAGGCGAACGAATCCGTAAGGCAATCCTCGCGGATCCCGATGGCGATGACAAAGAGGCACTCGCCGACCAGAAAGAGCTGGTGGTATGGGATCCCATTGAGCGGCACCTTGAGGCGAACTGCATGATGGGTGATCCGAACGAAGATCTTGATGACCTGATTGAGATCCTCGCTGACGAGTTCGTCCGGTTTGCATCGGAGACTGCACTCGAAAAGCTGCAATGAACATCGTAAGATAATATGTCACCTATCTAATCCTAAAACTAAACCACACTACTACCATGCCAAACTACTGCGAAAACATACTGATTGCTTCTCACATCACTCCAGAACTCCGTTCTTTTCTTGAAGAAAACGGCCTGTCTTTTGAAAAGATTGCGCCTCTAAACACCCAAGAAAATACAATGGAAAGGTTGGATGAACAAGTGAAACTCTGGGGGACGAAGTGGGATCTTGATGAGGCCATGCAAAAGGAATGCGCCGCTTCTTTGATTGAATCGTGCGAGTGCCGCTTTGATACCGCTTGGAGTCCACCAGAAGCGGCTATCCAAAGATTATCAGAAATGTTTCCAGACATTTACTTTGACCTCTACTATGTGGAGTTAGGCTGCGCTTTTGCTGGTGCTGCTTACTTTGAAGCGGGCCATTGCAATCAAGAAGACGTTGACTTTGACGACAAGAAAGCCTTGGCAGAGTTTCTTGTTGACCAAATGAATTACGATCCAGCGGATGCCGCTGAGTTCGCTAACTATTAACGCAACCACTAACATATGACACACGACCGCAAGATCAGTTTGATGACAACAGCAGAGATCCAACGCGACCTCCATTTGATTCGACTCGCATACCGCAAGAGAGGCGGGCCGAAGAACAGACGCAAGTCGAGACTGCAACCCGTATCCGGATTCCTGCACGCCGTATCCAGAACCGTCCGAGCCTTCATCAAGAAGCCGTGAACCGCTAAACAAATTATGAAATACAACATTGAAGAAATCCTCAACAAGGAACAATCAATAAAGCTAACTACATTGTCCGACATACGAGTGCTTATGCGGACATTGGAAGACAGAGGCGTGATGGTCAGAAATTATCCGATCCGATGGGTGGTGAGGGGCGGCTCAGTCATCATCGCCCGACCGCCGGAACTTGGATTGAAGGTGCTGTGGCTTGACCAGTATTCAGACCAATTCCTCGCCGCGCTTGAAGACAAGATCAATCAAGTAAATGCAGAGCCGATTCCGGAAAAGCAACAGAAGGAAAACTGAACCATTAACCAACCAAAACCATGCTTGCGAAACAGAAAATAGTATTGCACAATATCTCTAACCCGAACCCCGAGCCAGCAACTATGCCGTATGAACCACCAAACAGGTTCCATGAACCGCTACCGGAAGACTATTCCAGTCCGGCGCGTGCGCTGGCGATCGCGGTATTGGCGTCATTGATATCCATCGCGGCAGTCTGCGCCATCGCCGCATCACTCTAACCACCCCACAAAAATGAAACCAACTCAAACACTAATTGAAATCGACGGCCAACCAGTAGAGGTGAAGGCCCGCAAAGAAGAGAACCATTGGGCCGTGATCGTGTTCACGCCAGCATTCAGCATCCGCTCCAGCAAGTTGCACTTGAAGGGAACGAGGGAGGCGTTTGGCAGGGCGGTCGTGTGTTCGATCATTGATCCGGAACTTGAGGATGACTTTATGGATCTCGACGCTTCGCTCCAACTGGTCGAGGCAGCGGTCTTAATGGTAACTGATAACTTCTCCAAATAGATACCGCTCATATGATCACGAATATGATTCGGGTCTTCGCCCCCGTGGCGGTGACTGGCGAAGTTCTTCCCGTGGTAATAGATGCCGTTGTGGTGGCTCCAAATAAAATAGACCGAAGCACGGCGAAGGTGTTCCCCTTACTATGGCGTCACCAAACTCTACAACGTCCGCGAGGCAGTCTTCGGGGAAGCCCAAAAGAAAAATAAAAAAAGTGTTGAGCATTCGGGGGCATATGGTAACTTTTCCTTGTCCCACTCTCAACCTAAAGAAGTCATGAGCTTTGGGCTTGTTGGTAAGGAGAAGCCAGACTGAGCCACGCAATTCTAGATAGGCAGGCACTTGAGGCATCAAGTTTAGTTTGGTCGGGGGTTCGAATCCCCCGTGGGATGCTAAAAATTTCTTGGGTGAACCGCTCCTCAACGACACCCACCCAAAGTTGATCCAACACGCATGTGATCTGGTTGAATTGATGATGGACAAAGACTTCTACGAAAGCCTGTATAAAGATTAAATGAAAACGAACAGTGAAAGTAGCAACGATCTGGTGACGGCGATGGCGCGGCTTGCGAAGATTCCGGTAGCCGAACTATTGACCAGCATGAAGAAAGTCCCGACCGCGTTTCGATCGGTGCTGATGGTGATGCTCCGCGAGAGGGGCATGACCTTTGCACAGATCGCGGCATTGGTTGGCCGCGATGCATCAACAATCCAACAGGCGTGCGCCAAGCTGAAGAAGGAGAGCAAGGCAACTTGGTTCGTTGCCCTCCGGAATAAGGCGGAGGCTGAGATCGAACGGAAACGGAAAGTTGATGCCCTGTGCAGACAGCTACCGTCGTGGGTTTACGCGGCGGCGTATGCGTCGGAGGAATGACATCACCGAACGAAGGGGGCTTCGCCGATTGGCGAGGCCCCCTTTTTTTATTTAGGGCTCCAGCAGGATATACCTTGGCGTGGCTTGAAGAACCTTGGTAACGGACTTCAAACGTTCCAATCCCTGCTCGTTCTTCGGGTCAGCCAGCTTCTTGATAAACTCTGGATTAAGAGCAGGGCGATCCATGACTTTATTGAACAGCAGTCTGGTGCGGTCCTTGCCATAGCCAGCACCCGTTGTGATCTGATAGAGCTGCCTCGGAGTGAGGCCGAGACCTTCAAAGCCTCGGAGTTTCTTATAGACATCCTCGTTGATCCTCGCTTTGTCTTCGATCTCTGCTCGAATTATGTCTTCGACCTCATCAGAACTCATGGGCTTTTTACTGAACAACGAATTCTTCCTTTCGTTGACGCGGTTGTAAACGTCTCTGGTCTCGGAGAGATAACGGCGAAGTTGCTTGTCGAGTTCAATGTCGTGCGGCTTAACTGGATAGAACTCCCGCATGAGGATCCCGATAGGGCTGTCGTCAAACTCTGTGTAGTCCGCCCCCACCGCTTGGTAGGACTCGACCGCACGCTTCACGACCGAAGGTTGATACGCCTCTTTAAAGACAAAGGATACCGACTTGAGTAGAGCAGCCCCGACACTGTCCAGCTTTGGTTCATAGATCGGCTTGCCTGTCGTGGGGTTCTCGTTGTCGCGCAGACTTTGCACGGCGGACGACAAGATTTGATCGTCGAGATACTGGTCAAAGAAAGCGGTCTCGACGAACTTGGCGGCGGCGTCCACTGGCCGACCCCTGAATATTAGTTCAAGTGACCGCATTGTCGGGTCAGCAACGATCGAGAACGGATTAAGGAACGTCAGATCCCACGACTGAAGCTGTCCGTTTTCCTTGCGGCGGTAGAAGAAGGTGTGGTTCCGCAAATAATCTGGAACGGATGCTCTCAATGCTTCGTCCTCGTCGTCACCGATTCCGCGAACCATACTGATAATCGCCGGAGCAATCATTGAAACTCCGCCGAGCATCACATTGATGCCAGTAAAACGCTTGATGCCTCGGCTCTTCATCACCGGATTGCTCGACTTCATCTCCGCCCAAGCGATCTTGTATGTGTTGAGAATGATGCGAGGGACTTCGATCTTGAACCGGATGAACGGGGCGAACAGAAGTCCGAGACCGGATTGCGTGAACTCGCGGACGATCGGAGGTGCTTGCGACGAAGACTGCGCCGTGGCCAATACCTTCTCTGCCGCCATCCGCTCAAGTTGCTGGTCAGACATCGAGGCCATCGATCCGGTATCAACCGCTCTGGCTTCCTTCAGAACGCGGAGTTCGTTCTCGTAATAGGCGATCTTGTAGAACGCATCGACCGAGGCGGACAGGACTTGTGCCCTATCAGACAGCCACTTCAAGGGCTTGAGACCCTTGCTTGCGGTATCCAAAAGTTTGTCGAGTTGGGTTTCGATATCATCTGGAGTGCCGCCGCGAAGCATGGAGGACATGATATTGGTGTTGATGTCGTCCCCGATCACGCCGAGCGAGATCAGCTTCGTTCGGTAGGCATCGATCGCGTCTGGATCGCGGAGCGCGTTGCCCCAAATTTCTTTGTATGCGCTCTGTGACATCGACTTGAGATTCGTAAATCCTTGTGCCGGAGCAAAGAACAGGGCGTTCGATACGATGTTGCGGACGTAGAACCCGATCGAGCCGAGGGTCTTTGTGGCCATCGCTGCGCCGGACATCTTGGCGGCGATCTTTATCGTCCCGTTGACGACATCTTGTGCGGCTGTTTGGTTGAACCGGACGCCGTCCGGAGAGAATACCTTACGGAATCCTTCGACCATTTCCGGAGGGCCGTAGAGTTCGCCGAGCGGATCAAAAGAAGAAGCTGTCGATTCCCTAATCGGTTTGTAATCCTTGTAGGTATCGTAATCTTTTTTGCGTGCGTCGTTCAGCTCCGAAGCTGTGAGGAGCCAGCCGCTTGCGTGGCCTACTTCCCGAACATGGTTCAGGAACGATTGGTTTGACGCCATCGTGGCCACCGTGACCAATGACCGGAGCAAGTTGTCAGCCCCTCCTTCCGCGCCCCGCTCTCCGAGGAGATCGCGGATCGGCTTCGGGATGTCGCGTTTCGTCTGGATGTTATCAAGCAACGGCTTGAGCGACTGACTCAGGCTGGCTGAAGAGATCGCTCTGCCGGACTTGTCGTAGCTGTTGATGAACTCTTCCATCATGAGCTGCCCGTATGAGCGTCCACCCATTGTCTTGAGTCCAAGCTCCCGTTTGGCTTCGGCTTCTGCCTGCGCCCTCGGCACGCTGTTCGGGCCGGAGATACGGCGGCTAACTTCGTTGTCAATAAACTGTTTTTCAAAGAAGTTGATCGCCGCCTCGCGAATCGCGTCGTAGTCCGGATCGTTGAGAACCTTCTCGCCGTATCCGATTTCGTCAAACATCCGGTAAGAGCGGGTGAGATATATGCCAAGCTGGTTGTCGAACTTCGCTTTGAGTTCCGGCGGGAAGCCATAGAGTTCTGTCACCTTCTTCGACAGCTCGTCGGTAAGTGTGCGGAGCTGGACGATATGCTGAACCAGTTCCGGTGAGGTCACGGCGAGATCGGCAAGGGCTTGATCCCTGCTTGCGCGGATCGAATCGGCGGCGGTTTTCTCCGCATCAGCGACAGCCTTGTTGCGGTTGGCCAGCGCGATTTCGCGTGCCTCTCTTTTTTCGGCGGCGGACAACGAGTCGTCCGTGTCAATGACTTCGAGATCATAGGTGAAGTCATCTTCGATCTGTGTGATGACATCCTCCGGCACAACGATACCTTTAGTCGATCCGGTAGCAGCTTGGATAAGATCGATCGGCGCATTCTCGATACCCCCGAAGTCGCGCTTGATGATCGCGTCGAGTTTGGTCTTGTATCGTTTGACGAGATCAAAGGTAGCCTTGTTGAAGAAGTCGCGTTGGTTTTTCAGGCGCAGGATTCGGGGATCGAGTTCGCCCTTGAGCAACTTGTCCATCATCTTTGTTGGCGATTGGTATGTGCCAACCTCCATCAATGGCATCTCAAGCGACTCAAGGAAGTTGCTGTAGTCGATAGCGTCTGCATCGAATCCGGCTGGTAGTTGCGATGCCGCGCCGAATTGGGTGTATAGATAGTTTTCTTTTTTGCCAAATACCGGATTCTTGGCTAGCACCATCCCACCTACTTGCACAACTTCTTCCGCTGATTCGATAGGAGTTTCAGTGTCCTTATCGTAGAAGTATTGATGGCGGATAGGATTCATGCCCACCTCTACCCATTGCTCTTTGTTGGAACGAGCAAGTTCATACGCCTCTTCCGAAGTCATTGGAACATATTCACCCCTCATTGTGGCAATAGTCGTTTTGGGTTTGCCAGCAGCTATGTTCAAAGCCGCGACGCCAGTAACTCCGAACTCGACATTACGCAATACGGAAGTTGATGTGTAAGCATACGGCTCTGCCGCCGACCCTTTCTGAAGATTGGGGCGTGGGCGGTGGAGCGACACTACCCACACATTTTGACTTTCGTATGCGGGAATATCCAATCGAGCTTCGAGAATAGTTCCCTTTTTGATATTTTCTGGGGCTTGAATAAGGTCACGCTTTTTAATCTGGATATCATTTCCAGAAGCATCTTTCCTGTTGATAGTTCTTTCTCCGAGACCGCGAAGTATATCTTTGTAGGTAGCTGGTAATGGAACATCTTCAAATTTACGAAGAGGCATACGCATATAAACAATTCGTTGATATGCGTCACTATCAATAATACCCGCTTTCAAATCTTGAGCGGCCTTTTGAACTTCGGGATCGCGTCCTCTTTGAGTTCCTATTCGGCTCGCTCTTGCTTTGGCTACCTTATCCTTTGCGGCAGTCTGCATTGCTACCGCCGCGTCGTAGTCGTCGGTGACTGGAATAGAATCGCGGACAGCTTCGTATCCATCTACTCCGATCTCTGGCAAGCCGCTATCGCCATCGAGATCTTTGACCATTAGAACAACGTCCGGCTCTCCGGCGAGTTCGTAGGGCCATCCTTGTGGCGCGTAGTCTCTGTTGAAAGGAACTCTTGCCGCTGGTCGGAATCCGTAGTTGGCGTAGAGATCTGGTAAGAATCCGTTAATATCGAAAGCATCCAATGTCACAGCATATGGAGCTGCTTCGGCCAAGATATCTTTGATCTTGGCTTTGCTGGTCGGGTGTTTGAACACGCTGACCAGATCTCCATAAGAAGTTACGGAGACTCCGGCGAGTCCGTCTTCGGTGAGGAAGAGTCGGTTGTTGGGGTCGTTGTAGTATTCTGCTGGCTTAACTTCCACTGCCGCGCCCATTGGGTGTTCGGACGCTGTTCGGCTAATTCCCTCAACAAATCTTCGTCCTGCATCAGGGTCAGTGCTGATGCTGCGTTCGTATACGCTTGGCGTAATTCTTTCATATCCTGTTGGTGTTAGTTGTGATCCTATTTGACTGGCTATTACTCCGGCAGTTCGTCCGGCAGATCCTGATACCACTCCGGAAGTTCCGCCAAAATCTCTGGTGAATCCTCGATCAACGAGGGGGACATCTCGTAACCCTCCTCGAACAGGAAGCGGGACTTGGTCATCGGAGTTTTGTATAGCCCCAAGATCATTGAAGCTGCGCTGGATTCTAGCCCAGTCTGGTCTTCCCACTCCTCCACCATCTGCAATTGCTTCTGCAAGAGTTCTTCCTTTGCTGACTGGCGAGAGTTGGAAGATCCCATCTCTTGCTTCTTCGATAGTAATTTGTCCGTTTTCATATTCAGTCCAGATTTTGTTGACAGCCTCGACGTTCTTTTTGTTGCTCTTCCATTTCGCGGGGAAGAGAAGTCGAACCGCCTCCCAAGTAATAGATTGTGCTTCGCGAGGAAGCAAGCCAAATTTTCCAGCGGCAACGCGGTATGATTCCGCGAAGGCCGCGTATAGTCCAGACAAGCCCAATGCTCCGTCGGAAGCTGTTCCCTTTCCTCCGAAGTTCTGAGTAACTTCGACAGACGCGCCGGACAACGCTCTCCACAGCAGGGCTGCGATGGCGTGGGTATCCATAGTAACGTGGCCGAGTTCACTTTGTGGGGAAGCAATGTTATTATAGAAGCTACGCACTTTGTGCTTCTCTCCTAACTCGTTCGATACCAACTTGGCTATCTCTTGCGGAGTGCCTTTAGCGGACATGATACGAATGGCTTTTTCAATGGTATTGTAACCACCCCATGCGATGGAGATCGGCTTACCATTTTCGGACAACGATGGGCCAAGAGTTCTACCATCCGGAACAACGACGGGGAAATATGGGCCGTCGTATACTTCCGAGAACATGCGGATGAACCGTGCCTGAACTGCTTCTTTGGATAGTGGTTTCTTTTTGCCGATATCAACAGACGTCAGCTCCGAGAATTTCTTGCCCCTTACCAGTTCGATAAATCGGGTGGCGTATTCGAGATTCTCTTGTGTGCTTTCGTAGTCCCAGTCGGTAAATATCTGGCGTCCGGTCCTTGGATCGAACACAGGCTCCCCGTTCTGAATTAGTGGAGTAGCTCCCTTTTCATAGATCGGTTGTTCATTGTCATCGTATCCCGTAATCTGAGGCTCGCCAGCACGAAGCATATAGCGATTGATCATCGCGTCGTCGAAGATCGCGTTTTGGTTTTGTGTCCAGAACTTCATCATTCGCTCCGCGAGTGACACATTCATATACCAATCCTTTTGGGGGCTGAATACAGCGAGGACACCAGCCGCTTGTTCAAGCGTAGACTTAGATGCTTTGGATAATCTCTGCGCGATTCTGTTTGCCCCATCATACCAAAGACGAGCCAGATCCCTAATCTCTTTTGGGAAGAGTTCTATTAAGGAGGAGAGGTTGCTTTCGGTGGAACTAACCATCGCATCATAAACTGCGTCGGCATCTTCGAGACTGAACACCACATCGTTAAGCGAGATCTCGTCGAGTTTCGCTTTTGCTTTTTCAGCGGCGGTTTTCCTATCTGCGGATAGCTTTTTAATTTTCGCAACTACAGCTTCCTTTTTGGAAAGCTCTTTTGCGAGACCTTTCGGTTTAGCTTTGTCGTTTGTGGCTAGTTCAGCTGCGAACTCAGCTTCTGCTTGAGCAGATGCTGTTCTAATATCAAATGACCGAACTCCGGATTTAGCCTTTCCGATTCTATTGGCGACTTCTATTTTAATATCTTTCTCAATATCAGCTAAGATTCGTTTTTCTTTTTCTATCTTAACATCGATGGCTAGAGCTGGTTTGTCGAGATTACGGATCGTATCAACCAGTCTGCCTTTTCCAGACTGGCGAAGTTCCCGTGCAACAATAGGGTAACTAATTAAAAGAATCGCATTCTTGCGATAAACTTTCGGATTGCCCCGCATGGTTTTAAGATCCACCTGCATCGTCGGATCTGATCCAGTATTTTTAAAACCCTTTGAGGTTGGGCTTCTTGTTCCGACTTCTAGTCCAGCAACGGTATCCGCCTTGATCGCAGCTGGATCAATTCCTTTCATCGTGTCGGATCCGAACTGAGTAGCTATAATTTTGTCTTCGGTAGGCTCAAGTTTGGCGACTAATTGTTGGGCGATCTGCGCCATCGTGGCGTGTGGGTTCTGCGCGTCGAACTCCAGAGTGTTCGGAGTGAGGCGGTAGCCAGCATTGATGGCGCGTATCTCTGTGACCATCCGTTGAAGGGCGGCACGTTGTGTGCCGTTCATGGTGGCGATGGACTTGCCAGCGGCGTAACGGTTGATAAAACCCTTCATGTAACGTCCGAGGATTCGTAACAGATTCGGTTTGGTGCGCCAGAACATGTAGTCCTCTTCGGTCGTGAATCCGCGTGTCACCTTTTGCGAGTGCATACGGAGCCTCTCTTCCGCCATGCCTTCACGCTCGCGTGCGGCTTCGTCGGGATCTTCAGAACGGATACGCGCCTTGGCCTCCGCCCTTTTCTCTTCATTCAGGTAGTAGCTGTCGATGGTCGCATCGAAGTCCGATTCCTTCAGAGTAGCGATATAGTCATCAAGTTCCTGCTGTGTAAGCGCGTTGTAGGAGGCGGCGTGCGCAGCTTCCTCTGTCATGATTCCTTCAACGATACCTCTGGCCGACGTCGGATCGAGTCCGGCAACAGTGCCAGACATTGCGTATGGGTTAAGCAATATCTTGCCGCCTTGGAAAGCAGCGGCGTATGGCATATCGGTATTGATCTCCAAAGCGAACTCAGCAGGAACCATGCGGCGAACCATACGGATCAAGTCTTTGATCTTGGCGGTCAACTCTGCCGGAGTTTCGGTAGTGGCCGAAACCACATCCTGTGCCGTGATCCCTGAAACCAGATCCTCTGTTTCCTGATCGATGGCTGGCTCTGCTGCTTGTTCGACGGCAGTCTCCGCTTCAACGGCAGTTGGGCGCATCGTCGCGTTGATCGATCTAGCGGCTTCGGAAACCTGATTCAGGGTTCGGGATGCGGGGTTCGCGAGACGGTTGATCAGTCCCTTCGGAGTCAGCGGGGCGCGGAGAACGGCGGCCCTTGTGAGGTCAACGAGATCAGCGAACGCCTGTTGGTAATTGGCTTGCTTGGACCGTCCGAGACCGAACATGTCGAGAACAGCATCGATCACACGGGCGAAGAATCCGCGCTGGTTGGTCGGCGGGAGCAATGACTTCAGGTATCCTTGGAAATCCGTGCTGGTAAAGAAGTGTGCAACGAACTCGTTAATGTTCTCAAGCCCGTCTAGCAAAACCGGATCGGTGATGTTGCTGTCGGCGGCGGAGCGGCGGGCCATTTCAAGGATTCCGTTGAGGCGTTGGAGCGAGCCACGCTGTGCGGCATTGAGGTTTTCGTTCGGGCTCGCGGCGGCAACACTGACGAATGCGTGAGTGTATTCGTGGAGAAGAACATCGGCGAGACCGCGACCGTTGTGTCCGTCCAAGTTAATGGAGATCATCGGCTGTCCATTGGACGCCTTGATGAAACCGCCAGAGTATTCGAGCGGCGATTCATCGAGAGAGAATTCGACGTCTCGAATATAACCTTGATTCTCCAGAAGGAGCTTGGCGAGCAGACGCTTGTTCGGATCGGTATCGGTAGAGGCGATAACTTTGAAGGCGTTGATCACGGATTCCGGATCGTTGGTCTTCAGTCCGAGACGTTCAACGGCGGCGTCGTTCTGTTTACGTGCGAAAATGATTTGTTCTCCACGGACATAAGAACGGGACCAGAGTTTCTGCACCGCACCGCCGATCGATTTGACAAAGTCGGAAGCCTCCTGCTTGGAAACCGGACGGCCAAAGGAGTTCGCCAAGCTCTCGCGGATTGAATCGATGTAGGCGGCGTCCTTCGTCGGGTCTCCTTCGATGGTCTTGGAACTCAGATACATCATCTTCATCACCCGACGAAGTCTGTCACTGCTGACATATTCTCCGTCCCGAAGTCTGCGCTGGAATGCGATCGCGTCCGGATTGGTGTTGTAGTTTCCAGAAGCCATCCAAGAAGCGAGCATGCCGAACACGTCGTTCGAGCTGAGTTTGGTAATGTCGATGGCGCTGTTGCCTTTGAAGACGGTGCGCCGTAACAATCTATTAACATCGGCCCGCAGCTCCAGATCGGTATCCAAAGCATCGGCGGCGTCAAATGAAGCCTCTTTCAATGCCTTGGCGATCGCACTCGGATCCGGAGATTCGTATGCCTCTCTCGGAGAAATGAAAGTATCGTCAGCTGATTCGGCTTCGGGATCGAACAGATCTATCTGATCACGAAGCTGTGTAATATCTGTCGGGTCAGTGGTCTGGAACAACGCCTTGCGGGCAAAGATATCGCGGCTCCGTTGTTGTTCAGCGAACGCGTTGCCAACCTTCGCACCGATCTCGCGCATGGTTGGCATATACGGAGGACGGGTAAGAACCACGTCTTCAATGAATTTCTGAAGCACAAGATCCGGCTGCTCCTCCGGATTGATGTCCGATCCAAATACTTTAGCTATGTTGGTAGCGGCTGTTTTGTTATCGACTTTTGTCCGAGAAACAAAGTCTGCGATAGCTTCTTTGATCTTCCCTGTCTTGAGTGTGGGCGTCTCTTCGCCAGACTTGCGTTCCGCAAACTTGTCCATTCCGAGACGGAGTTCGTGGAGGTAAGCCTCTTTCCTTACAGACATGTTGAATCCGGAAAGAGCAGCTTCAAAAAACTCTGGTTCCAGAGTCCCTTGTCTCGGCTTCAGGATAGAGCGCAGTATGGTTTGTGCCTTTTCCGGATCTCCGTATGCGCTGTTCGGTCTATCTGTAGAAGCGGCGGAGTAAAGCTGGTCGGCGTCTAGGATAATGCTGTCAAGGGTAACTTGAGCGGCTCCGCCTTTCGGATCGGGAACCGAACGGGAGGTTACTTCCGGATTGAACAGAGCATTGAAGGTGGCCAAGTTTTGGTAATACTTGTAGTTCGGCTCGCTTGAAATGACTTTATCTTCCTTGGTAAGGACGGACACGAATCCGGTTCCGGTTTCAGGATTGGTCATAACGATATCGTTAAGGAACCTGATATTGCCGGATGTGTAGGTTCGGAAAGACGGGTTAAGTATTGATACAAAACTATCCGGAACGATGACCGGAATATGGCGGTCGAGCAACAGCTTCATGGAGACGGGATCGTTGTTGAAGATACCGACTCCGTTCTTATCCACAGAAGCCTTCGGAGTTCTCCGAACAACTGCTTTGACTTTAGGATCGTAGAATGAAACTTTTTCTTTGCTGACAACGGTTGAGGCTTCGACAACGCCTTTGTCGATACGGACTGGATATAGTTCGTTGATCTTTCTCGCGACCAGATCGGACTTTCCGACAAGATATCCCGTTGGATATTTGCCGCGTTGAGGTAACCCGTGCAAGGATCTCCGTTCCAAACGAACCGGATAGCCGAGCGTGGCGATTCGTGTCAAAGCAGATACTTCTTGGCCAATGAGTTCGTCGTCGATGAATTCATCTGGAGAGAACATTGGTTCCTGAACTCCAACCCCAGCTCCTAAGATTGGTTTGGAGGGAGCTTTCTTCACGGCTTTCTTACCCTTCGGAGCTGGTAACTGTCCAATCTCTTCTTGAAGTTCCGATTCAATTTCCAAACGCTCTTGATCGGTAAGATCTTCTTCTGAATAATCCGAATTGATGTGGTTGTTCTGCTCGTCCGCCGCTTCCTTGTCGAAGTCTAGTTTGAGCTTCTGCGCGAGACCCGCTTTCTTGATACTTTTATTAACTGTGGCGGAACGCTTGACCTTTACTTTCGGAGCGTCGGCAGCGGGGACGTCGAGTCCGAGATCCAATTGATCTTGAACTTGGTTTTCCTGCTTTGCGGCGAGATCGAATTCAAGTTGCTGGGCTACAGGATCAGTAGTTCCGGCTGGCTTGCGGACAATGCGTCCGCGTTTTGCAACCTCTTTCGTTGGTATCTCCTCAACGAAACTAAGTTGTGATTTGCCGCGTTGATCAACGACGGCTTTAGCCACAGTTTCCGGAGAGGTTGAATTATTAAGGGCTTCGGTAAGGCGTTCAGGCGTCAGAACAGTATCCGGTTTAGCGACGTCTTTAACTTCAGGAGATTCTGCCGCAGCTTCTACTGTGGTTTCACCAACTTGCTGGCGCGAGGCTTCGAGAATTGTTTTAGCGATCGGAGCGCGTGTCCGTCTCGGAGCTGTGAGAATGCTATAAACAGTCTGCGCTGTAAGGGGGCTGCCAGCTGCGGTGAGCTTGTCGCTGACTCCTTTGGCGAACTCGATTTCAACGGCCATCTGTGCGCCGACATCGCTACGTTGAGATACCGCGTTTCCAGCAGCTCTAATAGCCGGAACGCCGCCGCCAATAACACCGCCAATCAAAGCGGCGCGGCCAGCCTGTTCGAGTTTTTCAAGGAATGGAGTGTCCTCATCGGTAGCCGCATCTGTAACAAAAGAGTTAATGAACTGGTCGAGACCCTCTTCCATTCCTTCATCCAAGGAATTTTTAAGGACTTCTTTTCCGAGACCAAACGAAGCCTGTTTCTTCATGGTCTCCGCTAATTGCTTCGAGATGACTTTATTGAATACATCATCCGGAATATCATCAACGTTGGCAAGACGTGCCATGATGTTTTTGACTTGCTTGCGTGAAGCGCCGCCGAGTAGGGCGTTCTCGATACCTCCGCGTCCAAACGAGGAGAACGTAACCGTGATGGCCGCCGTTACGGCTCCACTGGACAATGCCGCTCCAAGAGCGCGATCGTGTCTTTCTTCTGGAGTAAGGTCTTTGTTGTTTTCGAGTGTCGTATAAACCGAAGCGTATGTAGATCCAGCGGAACGATTAAAAGCTGGAAGAGCGACAGCCGGAGCTAGTCCGACTTGTTTAACAAGACTATTATTATATCCTTTAATGGCAGCCATCGCACCGCTTCGGCCAGCTTCCGCTGTAGAGGCTTTAATCAAATTCTGTGTGACGAGTCTTTCTGCCGCTTGTTCCGCCGTCTCTTTAGGAAGTTGGCGTAGTGCGTTTA
>Ga0315902_10005364_pt1 | contig 18120 bp, 14 predicted proteins | sample LakEriMetagenome_9_FD_203523 | JGI IMG/M metagenome (GOLD analysis project Ga0315902, IMG submission 203523) | Freshwater fungal communities from buoy surface, Lake Erie, Ohio, United States - Buoy 12 MA117 | ecosystem: Environmental > Aquatic > Freshwater > Lake > Lake biofilm | place: USA... | reverse complement strand
GCGCAGTTGAGCATGATGAAGGGCTTTTCCCGGCGCTCCGACTGGTCATGGATGGCGCGGGCAAAGAGCTCCTTGCCGGTGCCGGACTCTCCCTGCAGCAGCACCGTGGCCCGGGTGGGGGCGGCCATGGAGACCGTGGAGAGGATGCGCCGGATGGCGGGGGAGTCGCCGAGGATCTGCCGTTCATTCCGGAGCTGCATGACCTCCTTGCGGAGGCTTTCGTTCTCCCGGCGGAGGCGAACAAACTCCAACGCCTGATCCACCGCCAGCTCCAGCTGCTGCGGGCGAACCGGCTTGGTGATGTAGTCGATGGCCCCCGCCTTGATGGCCGACACCGCATGCTCGATGGTGGCGTGCCCCGTGAGCATGATGAGGGGGACATCGTACCCTTCCCGGGAAAGCAGCTGGAGGAACTCCAGCCCGGACAGCCCGGGCATCCGGTAGTCGGAGATGATCAGGTCAACTGACGAGCGCTCAAGGACTTGGAGCGCCTCCGGGACATTCCGGCAGCCAATGGGGGTGTGGCCGGCTGCCGCGAGGGTGTCCTCCAGGATCAGGCCGACGGACGGATCGTCATCGACGCACAGGATGGTGGCCATGGCGGGAGGGGCGGGGGTGCCAGCCAAGTGACGCGGGGGCGGAGTGCGCGTCAGATTCCAGAAGGGTGACCCGGCAAAGTTAGCCGGGTGCCAGAGAAAACGCTAAAGGCCAACCCGTCGCCAACCGATATTCCCAGCATGCGCATCACGAACGGCATGATCGCCCGGTCCACGCAGCTCAATCTGCGGGCCGGGCTCAGTGGCGTGGACCGCGTCCGCAACGAGATTGCGACCGGGTTACGGGTTCGGACCATGTCCGACGACCCAATTGCCGGAGGCGAAGTGCTCCGGACCAGCAGCTCGTTGCGGGCCATCGGGCAGTTCCGGCGGAACATCGAGCAGGGGCTCGGCCGGGCCAACGTGGAGAACGACGTGCTCGCGAAGCTGACCGATACGCTCACGCGGGGCGCGGAGCTGGCGGTTCAGGGGGGTAACGGGACCATGACGGCCACTTCCCGTCAGGCCATCAAGAGCGAGGTGGACCAACTCATCGCCTTCTCGGTCCAGTTGGGGAACACCCGATTTGGTAACAGCTACCTTTTCGGTGGGGATCGGGCGGGGGAGGCCCCATTCACTTCCCCCCCGCCGGCCACCGGATCGTTCTCGGCGCTTCGCGACGCTCTGAATCAGCCGGTGAACCCATCGGGTGGGGTGTCGCTCGAAATCGGGGATGACAACTTCCTCACACCGACGCATAACGGCGCCGAGCTGTTCCTCGATACGGATGCCCTTGGCTCCCTGCGTGCCCTGAGTGATGCGCTGGGAGCCAACAACTCCGCCGACATCCAGACGGCCATGAGCCGGGTCTCGGCAGCCAACAGCGCCGTGCAGCTGCGGATCGGTACCAACGGTGCGCGTGTCAATGAGATGGAAACGGCACAGCTGGCGATGCGGGATCAGGAACTCAGCATGAAGGCCTACCTGTCCGAGCTCCGCGACACGCCCATCGATGAAGCCATTGCCGAGCTGACCGGCAAGCAGACGCTGTACCAGGCGGCCATGGGTGCCACGGCGCGGGTCCTGGGCCTGAGCCTGGCGAACTACCTGTGAACGGGACGAAGCCCGAAGGGCCGGCGGCCGATGCTGCGACGGTCGTCATCGACCATCCGGAAGGGCAGATCGAGGTGCCGGCCAGTAGCGTCGTCCGACTGAATGCGCCGCTCTACGGGTTCCCCGGCCGGTTCGAGTATGCCTTGATTCCGGCAGCTCGCCAGGGCCTCTGGTGGTTCATCTCGGTGGACCAGCCGACGGCCACCTTCGTGCTGGCGGATCCGTTTCGGGCCAAGCCGGGGTTTACCGTCGATCTCACCGAAGCCGACAGCCACGCGCTGGACGTCACCATGCCCGAGGATGCGCTCATTCTCGTACTGGTAACGCTGCCGCTCGCGTCAGGCACCCCTGCAACGGCGAATTTCCGGGCGCCGCTGGTGCTCAACCTCCGCGCGCGCCGCGCTGCCCAGACCATTTCTCTGGACGAGTCGGCCCGATTGCAGGAGCCGATCGACTTGGCGAGCTTTACCGAGCTGTCGGGCGCGTTCTCCTTTCTCTGACGGGTAGTCCATCGCCGCGCCTGTGTGATGGTTGTCCGGTTGCCCGGGCATGTAGGTCGTCGAGTCGTGCTATGGCGTCCCCTTGTGCTTCCTCCAGTCTCGCGTCGCATGACTGACCTGCATGGCAAGACGATTTGCGTGATCGGTGGGGCCGGCTTCATCGGCTCCCATGTCGTCGAGCAGTTGCTGCAACATGATGTCGCAGCGGTCATCGTGTATGATGACTTTTCTCGAGGTACGACGGCCAATCTCATAGCCGCCGTGCGGGACCCGCGCGTGCGCGTATTCGAAGCTGGGGGCAACATCCTCCATGCCGACATCCTGCAGCATGCGGTTCGGGAGAGTCAGCGGGTCTGCCACCTCGCCGCCCTCTGGCTTCTTCAGTGTGAACAGTTCCCTGATGCGGCTTTCGAGGTCAATGTCCGGGGCACCTACAATGTGCTTGAAGCCTGTCGACAGGCCGGGATCGAGCGTCTCGTCTTCTCTTCTTCCGCCTCGGTGTACGGTAACGCCGTGGAAGTACCCATGACGGAGGAGCATCCCTTCCTCAATACCACCTTCTACGGAGCAACCAAGATTGCCGGAGAGGCGATGGTGCACTCTTACGCGCACCGGTACCGGATTCCGACGGCCCTGCTTCGATACATGAACGTGTATGGCCCCCGCCAGGACTACAAGGGCGCCTACATCGCCGTCATCATGCGGATGCTGGATCGGCTCGACCAGGGGTTGCCACCCGTGATTCACGGGGACGGGTCGGCCGCCTACGACTTCGTGTTCGTCGAGGATTGCGCCCGTGCCAATGTCCTCGCCTTGGGGCATGTGCACGCTGCGGGGCCATTCAACATAGGAAGCGGCCAGCAGACCACGTTGCGGAGCCTGGCAGAACTGCTGATCGAACTTCGCGGAGTTGCCGTTGCCCCCGAGTACCTCCCTCAGGACCAGATCTTCGTGACGAATCGCCTGGGATCAACGGAAAAGGCGGCCCGCGAGCTTGGCTTCGAGGCTTCGACGGGGCTGCGCGAGGGTCTTCTGCGCCTCATCGAGTGGCGCGATGCCGACCGCAACAAGACGATGCATAGTCCATCGTGAGGCTGGACGCCCTCAACATGATTGGGCCGCCTTCCCCCCGGCTTGTCGGTTAGCTGCCGTGTGTGGCATTGCCGGCATGGTCCGAACGGACGGCAGGCCCGTATCGCACCAGGCCATCCAGGCGATGACGGCTGCGTTGCGGCATCGCGGGCCAGACGGAGAAGGCTTGTGGTGTGATGGAGGGATCGGCCTCGGTCATCGTCGGCTCGCCATCATGGATCTCACGTCCCGGGCACAGCAACCGATGCTCACGGGTGACGGCCGGTTCGTGATCACCTACAATGGCGAGCTGTACAATTGGCGGGAGCTCCGCAAGGAGCTTGAGAACCGGGGCGTCTCCTTCGTCTCGCAGTCCGATACCGAAGTCGTCCTGCAGGCGTACCGAACGTGGGGCCCCGGGTGTATCCGGCGTTTCAACGGCATGTTCGCCATCATCATCTGGGATGCCGAGCGACAGCGCCTGTTCGCCGCTCGGGATCGGTACGGGATGAAGCCGCTCTACTACCAGTGGACCGGGCGGCAGCTTCTCCTCGCGAGTGAAGTCAAGGCGCTCTTGGCCGCGACGGATGGTGGGGTGCGGGTCGATGCGTCTGCGTTCGCCGAGTACTTCGCGTTTCAGAACGTGCTGACGGACCGGACGCTCTTCGACGGCATTCGCCTTCTGCCCCCGGCCACGCTCCTCGAACTCCATGTGCCAGATCCGGGATCCTTCCGGCTCGAACGCTGGTGGGACTATTGTCTGCAGCCGGATGATCGGGGCGACATGACGGGGTATGTCGAGGAGCTCGATCGCTTGTTCCGGCGTGCCGTGGAGCGTCAAGTGGAGGCCGATGTGGAGGTCGGCGCCTATCTCAGCGGGGGGATTGACAGCGGGGCAGTTACCTGCATGGCGGCAACCATTCACCGGCCACTCAAGACCTTTACCGGTGGGTTCGACCTGTCGTCCGCTTCAGGGCTCGAGCTTGGCTTCGACGAGCGCGCCAAGGCGGGACGCCTCTCCGCCGCCTTCGGAACGACCCATCATGAAGTCGTGCTGCGGGCCGGGGACATGGAAGCCGTACTCCCGGAGTTGGTATGGCACCTCGAGGATCTCCGCGTCGGGCAGTCCTATCCGAACTTCTATCTGGCCCGTCTGGCCGCTCGCCACGTAAAGGTGGTGCTGTCGGGGATTGGCGGCGATGAGATCTTTGCCGGGTATCCGTGGCGCTACTACTCCGCGGTCCGAAGTACCAGCCCAGGCCATTTCGTCGCCCAGTATTACGCCAGCTGGCAACGCCTCCTGCCGCCGACCTATCGGACCTCCTTCCTCCGGCCTCGGGATTGCGGGCGCCTACCCGAACGCATTGCCGCCAGCGCCTTTCACCGTGTGCTGGCCAGGCAGCCGGTGGACGGCCTCGCGGAGCGGGACTTCGTGAACCGGTCGCTGTACTTCGAGCTGTCGACGTTTCTGCATGGCCTGCTGGTCGTCGAAGACAAGTTGTCGATGGCTCATGGCCTGGAGACCCGCGCCCCATTCCTCGATAATGCGCTGGTCGACTTTGCCCTTACCGTTCCCGTCCGGCACAAATTGCGTCATGTCGATCGGATCGGGCGGCTGGACGAAAACGACCTGCAGGCGAAGATGGCCCGGTTGATGAACGAGGACGGTGATGGCAAGCTGCTCCTGCGCGAGGCCCTCTCCCGATATGTCCCGGCCGGTTATGCCTTCGGGCGCAAGCAGGGATTCTCGGCCCCGGATGCCAGCTGGTTCAAGGGGCCCAGCATCGCGTACATCCGGGCGCTGCTCCATCCGCGCACGGCGCGGCTGTACGAGTTCATCAATCCCGAGGCGACGCTCCGGGTACTCGATGAACACACGCGGGGCCACACCAATCATCGCCTGTTGATCTGGTCGCTGCTCTGCTTCGAATGGTGGCTGCGCATCTTCCGGGATGGCGAGCACCCTACCCCTTTGCCATAATCCCGCATGCGTTCGTTGCCGATCACATTGCCGTCGATCGATGCCGAGGACCTCGAGGCCGTCACCCGGCCCCTCCGGCGCGGCTGGTTGGTGCAGGGCGAGGAAGTGACCGGGTTTGAAGCGGAGTTCTGCGCCTGGACGCAGGCACCGCACGCCGTGGCGACGACGTCATGCACCACCGCCATGCAATTGGCACTCGCTGCGCTCCAGGTCCGGCCCGGTGATGAGGTCATTGTTCCGGCCTTCACTTGGGTGGCCACTCCCAACGTGGTGGAGCATCTGGGGGCCCGCGCGGTTTTTGTCGATATCGACCTGGCGACATTCAACCTCGACGTCGGACAGGTCGAGGCCCGTGTGTCCCCGCGCACCGTGGGGATTCTGCCGGTTCATCTCTTCGGACATCCCGCTCCGCTTGACCGGTTGGAGCCCATTGTGGCACGCCACGGGCTCTGGATGGTCGAGGATGCCGCCTGCGGATTCGACGCATGGAGTGACGGACGTCATGTCGGGATGACCGGGAGGTTCGGCTGCTTTTCCTTTCACCCACGCAAGGCCATCACGACCGGGGAAGGCGGAATGATCCTCGCACGGGATGCCGCGGACGCGAACCGGCTTCGGACCCTACGCGATCATGGGGCCGGTCGGAGTGATCATGCCCGGCACCACGCCGCCCACGCCTTCCAGCTGCCGGCGTTTCCCGAGTTGGGCTTCAACTTCCGCATGACGGACATTCAGGCTGCGCTGGGGCGTGCTCAGCTGGCGAAGGCGAATCGTCTCATGGCGGAACGACGATGCGTTGCCAAGTGGTACGACGGCCTGCTCGCTGAGTTCGACTGGCTGCGTCGACCGACGCGTGATCCCCGGCACAAGCACGGCAATCAGTCCTATGTCTGTCTGCTTCAGCCAGAGCCGCTCACCCTGGCCGCCGTGCCCCGGGTTGCCGCACTTCGCCTGCGGCTCATGGCGTGGCTGGAGTCTCGAGGCATCAGTACCCGTCCGGGAACCCATGCGCCTCCGTTTCTCGAGGTATACCAGGCGCGGTACGCCACCCCGGTGGCTGATCTCCCCAATGCCTGGGTCGCCGATCAGTGCTCCATCGCCCTTCCGTTGGCGCCCTCCATGACGCAGACCGACTGCGAGCGCGTGGCGGAAGCCTTGCGTGACGGGATGGCCGCCTGCTGGACGTCAACTTTCTGACGTCCGATTTTCGGCATGCCGGATTCTCTCCCAAGCCCGCTAGGCGAGACTTGCCGGCAGACTGTTAAGGCCTTCGCCCCACGCTGGCCTGTACTCATTTTTGCGACGATCTCCATGCGGGAAGTGACCCGTCCTTTGACACAGGACCAACATCCCGACGACCAAGACTCATTCACCACCAGACGACCGGTATCGTGAACTTTGATCTGCAGTATCACTCGATGGCTGGTTTGGAAGCGACAACGAAGGTTCGACGTACCAGACCGGCACGCTGTTCGAACGCTCGTCGAGCGGTGCCTGAAGGGTGAGCAGCACCGTCCCCCGCTGATCTGGTCTCGCTCCAACTCGGAAGCTCTGCCGCTTCCTCTCTCCACCTCCGAACTGAACCATGACGGGCGAAACACGATCAGCCAATCAGCAGCAGACGGAAGACGCTTTTGCCTTCAAGTGGAGGAAGCGCGACACCTACGAATCAGCGGAAGTACAGGCTGAGTGGGGTCGCTGGCTTCTCACGAAGTATTTCGGCGGCGATGAAGCAGAGCTCGATCGCTTGCTCGGAACCGACGCGCCGAAGAAGATTCTCGATGCCGGCTGTGGCAGTGGCGGTTCAGGACTACTGCTGTTCGGCGACCGGCTGAAAGTGCATGAATACGTTGGCGTGGACATCTCCGACGCCGTATACATCGCCCAGGAGCGATTCCGCGAGCGCGGCATTCCCGCGGTTTTTGTTCAGAGTGACATAAACATGATCCCCGCCGGACATGGTCCTTTCGATCTCGTATTTTCAGAAGGCGTACTGCACCACACGGACAGCGTGGAAACAGCAATCCTGGCGCTTTCGAAGCAGCTCAAGCCCTCCGGTCGTCTTCTTTTCTATGTATACTCCAAGAAGGCACCGATTCGAGAATTCACGGACGATCACGTTCGCGAGGCTGTAGCCGGCATGTCAAACGAAGCTGCCTGGCATGCCCTGATGCCGCTTACGAAACTGGGCAAGGCCCTCGGCGAACTCGATATTGAGATTCTGGTTGAGGAGGACATTCCGTTCCTCGGCATAGCAAAAGGAAAATACAATCTTCAGCGCCTCTTCTACTACAAGTTCTGCAAAGCGTACTTTCGCCCTGAGTATTCGCTTGATGAAATGAACCACATAAATTTTGATTGGTACCGGCCGCTGAACTGCCATCGTCACTCACCAGAAGAGGTTGTCGGATTCTGCGAGCGGGCCGGGCTTACCCTTGAACGCCTGCATGTCGAGGAGTCCGGGATAAGCGTGATCGCGAGGAAGTAGCGCACGGCCGCGATCGTTGCTGCATCCGCTCCGCTGGTCACTCTGTCGTGCAGTGTCTATAGTCTTCTACAGCATGTAGCAGTCTCGCCACACTCTATCGTTGCTGCCCGGACCGAGACAACACTTCGTCGTTGAAAGCGGGCCAGACGTCACACACGCTTTGAAAGCCAGTCGCGAAGACCCGCACGAGCATCCCGATCTGTCCGCCGAGGAGCGTTTTGTTTGAGCTGTTGCAAACGCCTGTTGCCTGCTGGAACCGCAGCATCTCACATGGCGGCTCTGGCTACGGTTGGCGGATCCGGTCTGATGAATACTGCTGAAGGGTTCCTGATGATGAACGGTTGCTCGAGTGACAAATCCGATCATGTCCAGACTGTGGACCGAGTGATGTGCATCATCGATGAACTCCAACTCGACCTGCGCGGTTTGGTTGTCGGGACCGAAGCCGCAACCGGACCCTTTGCGTGGACGGCTGCAATAGCGGCGGCGGCTGGAGCGACCGAGGTGCGAATCGTCGCTCGCACCAACGCGTATGGGACTGCTCCACGCGCAATTGAGGAGACGCTGGCGGCGGTCACTGCAGTTACTGCAAAAAAGGTGGTTCGCGTATCGTCAATCACGGATGCCCGAAAGGGAGACGTCGTAACGAATCTTGGCCCACTGCGCCCGTTTGATGAAGCTGCGGTGGCTGGGATGCGGCCAGGCTCGGCCCTGCCGCTCATGTGGGAAACTTGGGAATGGCGTTCACTGGAGCTTGATCTCCGTGCGTGCGTCAAGCAGCGCGTACTCGTGCTAGGTACGGACGAGTCCCATCCAGCCGTTCGCACCATGTCGTACGTAGGAATGATTCCCGTGAAACTTCTTCTGGGAGCGGGAGAACCGGTCACAGGACAACGGATTGCTCTCGTTGGTGCCGGACGATTCGTCCGCCATATGGCGATGGCACTCGAGGGCGTCGGTGCGAGAGTCCGCCAATATGACGATCCCCGGGACCTAGGAAATTGGACTCCGGAGGCGGTTGTGTTCGCTGATCACGAGTCGCCAGATCTGCTCGTTGGGAACGGTGGGCGTCTTGAGGTCGCAGACTTTTCGGCAAGGATAGGCAGAGCACTCGTAGTCCACGTTTCGGGCTTCGTAGATGCACAAGCAATCCGAACCGCCGGTCTTCGCATGGTCCCCGACCGCATAGCGCAGGAGGCCCACCGGATGAGCGTTACGACGGGGTATATCGGTATAGAACCGGTGCTCCGTCTGCATGCAGCTGGGCTTGCTGTCGGCGCGGCGCTTGCGCGCGCCTGGCAGGTGACGGGGGCGTACGACGAGTCTTTACGGCTCGCCTTGCAAGCACCAATCGCGCAGAATTTTTCGGTCGCGCAGTGGCACACGGCGGGAAAGACATTCCACGTTCCATCACAATCACCGGAAATCAGGGACGCGCACTACAACCCGCCGTTCTGAGCAAATGGGCTGATGATAACTCGTGGTGATCGGTGGTGGCAGCGGACCGATACCGCCATTTCTACATCACGCAACATGTTGGAATGAACGCCGATAGATGCTGCGTTGCGCTGGCCGCATACCACCACTCGGGATTTGTGATGTCCACTGAGGCCTTGCGTCAATTGGGTAATGTCTTGCTGGGGTAGGGCAGGACCCTAACCGGTTCGCTGATGCTGCGCGCTACGATTGCGCCGGCTCCGATGAATGCCGCATCGCAAATGGTCACGGCATTGACGATGGTTGCATTCAAGCCAATAAAAACTTCATTCCCGGTCACCACGGAACCACCCAAGGTGGCGTGCGCCGTGATCGTATTTCGCTGACCAATCTGACACGCGTGGGCAATATGCACCCCACTGTCTATCATGGTTTCTTGCTGGATGATCGTATCGTTTCCCAGAAGCCCACGGTTGATGGTGCAATTGGCGCCGATCACTACGCGATTGTGTATTTGTACGCCTGCTTCGTGGGAGATGCGTATCCACCCAAAGAGCGTGTCCTTGATTTCGAGCCCGTCGGATCCAATCACGGTACCCGGTCCGATTGAACAGTCATCGCCAATGACAGTACCCTTGCAGATGACGGCGCCATGCTCAATTCGTGTTCGATGACCAATTCGGCATCCGTATGGATCAACCGTGGCCCCAGCCGCTATGACCGCAGACGAGGCAATCATCGTGGGCTGGAGAGATCGGGGTTGTCGATGCTGGTACTCAACAAGTGTCCAAAAGACATATTTTGGCCGGCTTGTCGGTAGGATGCGACCATCGTGGGATGTAGCTAGATCCGCGGACACCAGGATGACTCGTACGTTTGTACTCCTGAGGGCAAGGGTTAAATGCTTTTCGTCATCTGCAAACGCGAGAAGGTTCGCGCCGTATGGAAAGTGTGGAAGGTAGAAAGCATGGCACTGGAGCAGCCGGTCAATCTGAGGTTGCTGTATCCCCAGGTTGACGCAGAGCTCGGTGAACTTCTGCAGGTCACCCCAAAAGTGTGGTTCGCCGGACCCCATGGCGCCTAGCTCCGCTTGAAGCGGTGGCTGATCGGCACCGATTCGAATCTGATGCGGCGAGGCACCATGTGTGTGCTCAATCGCTCGCTCAGGAATTTCACGAAATCGTCGCGGGTACCGTTGAAGGCGGTAGCCTGAACGGTCAATTCGACGTGTTGTCCCGTGATCGGATTTGGCTTTGCGGTCACCTTCGCGAGCTCGATCCCGGGATACTCGAGCGCAACACGCTCGATGTCTGCTGCCATAAACTTCAGGCCACCGACATTGATGGTTTCAGTGTCTCGTCCAACGATCTTGATGTACGGACCCTGCATGTCAACACGGTCTTGCGTGTTATACCATCCGTTCTGATCAAATGGTGTTGGCTGATTGAGATAGCCAAGCATCCGGCTCCGGGATCGGATCTGCAGAACTCCTTCCAGAACGCGGGTTTCCACGCCTTCTCCGCCGATCTGCATGAACAGACTGTTGCGCGCTTCGGATTTAACCCTGAGTATGCCAAGCTCGGACATACCATAGGTTTGGCGGAAGTCGACATTGGGCATGAGCGTGCACAATTCGTCAAGCGTAGTCTGGTCCATTCGCTCTGTCCCGTAGGTAATCAGTTGCAGTGTGTCAGGCACCTGCGTTGGAACCAGACCACTCAAGAGCAACATCCTCAGGAACGTGGGTGTCGTCGGCAAAAGTTCAACGGCATGATGCGCGCACTCCTGAAGCACCGCCCCAACAGATCGTGCTCGGGGGACGATAATTACCCCACGATTATAGAGGGTATGAAAAAGAGTGTTCAGACCGCCAATATGGTCGAATAGCAGAAAGCTCAGGGTACGCAGTGTGTGGCGTGGGGTGAGGAACCGACTGAGGAATTGGTTCATGTCATGCAGGATGGCCTTGGGTCGGCCGGTGCTCCCGCTGGAGAACAGGATCAGCCCCCCGCGTTGCTGCTGACGCAGCTGCTGAAGCAGGGGATGCGTCTGCTGGTGTATACGTCTTTCAACCCGATCGTGGCGCAGAACGACGTCGACCATTGCGGTTTGGAAGAAGTATTCGTGATCCGTAGCCGTCTCGCCTGTAAGCGGTACAATGATGGCATGGCGATCGATCAGATGCAGTAGAGATCCAATAGCGGAAGGCGTGAAGTCACCGACGAGGGCAACGACATCGCCAGGATTGACGGTCGCGATGCCGGCAGGGATTTCGTCGATCAGATCCGAAAATGCGAGCGTTCCTTCCGGATGGATCAGAAATGGTGTTCGGTGTCCGTGCCAGATGTCGGATAATGCGTTGAGGACCGTCATTAGGTCCCTCCAATTCGCATGACCTGCCCGGAAAGCGAACGACTTCTCGGCTCAAGCAGCAGTTCGACGACGTCGCAGACATCGCTCGGGGTGAATTGCTTCTGAATGATTTGTGCGTGGACAATGCGATCGATCTTGTCCTGATCGATGCCCTGAATGAGGTCGGTGTCGATGGGCCCTGGCGCCACGCAGTTGACCGTGATTCCAAAGCCGGCGAGCTCTCGTGCGAGCACCCGCGTAAAGCCTTCTACCCCAGCTTTCGAGGCCGCATAGACTGATTCACCCATCAGTCCGATGGCGACGGCGATAGTAGAAAAGTTGACAATGGAGCCTCCACCATTGCGAATGATCAACGGAGCGAAAGCCTGACAGGAATAGATGGTTCCCAGCAGATTGGTGGCCACAATCGCTTGGGTCACATGGGCAGGCGTGGTCAGGGCGAGATTCATGGAGGCGATCCCCGCGGCGTTCACCAAGCCGGTTATCGGCGTGTTCCTTTTGCGGAGATCCTGTGCGATCCCTCGGAGTGTATCGTAGGAGGTGACGTCGCAGGCGATTGCGGGAAAAGGCAGCGAATCCGGGTTCCGCGCAATACCGAGCACGTCAAGGCCGCGTGAATGCAGCCGGAGACCAATTGCCTTCCCAAGGCCTTTGCTGGCGCCAGTTACGACTATCATCGTTGCGAAATGATTTGGCGAGCGAATTCATCAGCCAAAGCGCCCGCATTGCGAAACATTCCACGCGATCGTGACATTGCCTCTTCGGAGGTCCAGGCAAAAACGCAGTTCAGCTCTGCTGCGCGATCTTCGAGGATGAGGCACAGTTCGACGAGCCGCATTGAGTCGATAGGGCTGTCTCCGCCGAGCAGAGGCGTTTCGGAACGGAGCTCATCGTTTGCACTGCCCAGCAACCTGCTGAGTTCTTCAAAAACCACCTGACGATGAGCATCGATGTGATTGGTCAAGTGCAGTCCGTGCGCTGAAATATTCAGGTTACTTCATGGAGGTCTGATTGACGAAAATAGCAGGTTGGGCTTGATGCGGTTTTCATCTGTCGGCCAGCGCGTGTATACGGAGTATGCCGGTGAGGGTCCCCCCGGAAATCCTACGCGTTCGTAGTTGGCAGCGGGGCCCAACTGGTCGTCGATTCTGGCGACCCCCGGAGGCCCTGATGAAGGGGTCCCGATTCGAGACGGCGCAGATCATCGCGATCCTACAGGAGGCCGCGGCGGGGACGCCCCCGGCGGTGTTGCTGCGCCGGCGTGGCATTTCCCTCCAGACGTTCTATGCCTGGAAGAATCGCTATGGGGACCTGGAGTTCATCCAGTCGGGCAAGCGCCATCAGCACGCCCACCTCCAACGCTTCAACGGGAAGTTCCGGGCCGAGTGCCCCAACCAGCATGGGTTTCTTTCTCTGCCGATACCCGATGCCACATTAAACAATACCACCGGCGTTACCGAACGGCCCCATGACGTCCGCTCTCCCTTGACCCCCAGCGAGTACCCTCTGACCTCCACCCACCCCACTGCGATGTCAGCCGAAAACTGAAGAACAAACGGGGGGACTGTCACCGGAGGGACCCACATCGCGTGTGGCACGATGCCGATCACGTGTCCAAGCGGCCGACAAATCACGCATCAGGCGGTCGCGTGTGACCGTTCCCCATGGCAGGCAAAAAAACTGCCGATCGTGGATACAGTCGATCCGAGGGCGGCGGCACAATTTGCCGGTCACATGCCGATTCCTCCCACGTCAGTTCAGTAAACGTCGTGCTAAGTTATTATATGGCTTTCGTTTGCAGTAGGCACACTATTTGCTCGCTCAGCCGATCATGACCTTCGTTTTCCCAGTGCTGGTTGTCGTGATCACGGTGCTCGCCAGGTGGGCGCTCCAGACCGGAGAGTTTGCCACCTCGAACGACAACGTGGGGTCCTTTCGCGTGGCATCGGCCCAGCGGGGACGTCGATGGCTCCGATTTGAAGTATCCCATTCCGTGGTTGACGGGACCTATGGCTATCCGCCGCTGGTCTACTGGGTCGTTTCCCGGTTTTCCCCTGCCCGATGGACGGCCATCCGCTACTGGATGAACTTTGCCGCGGATGGCGCGACCGCCCTGCTTGTGTGGGGAGCCATTCGCACGCTGCTTCCGGAGGCCGGTCACGAGGTAGCTTTCCTGCTGGCGGTGGCCGTCGGCCTCAATCCGCTGCTGCTGCCCCTCGTGGAGCATGCGAGGATCACCGCCCCCAATGCGCGAGCGCTCGGGCTCCTGTTCAACACGCTCTGGACCGGCCTCCTTCTCCACGTCCTGGCCACGGCGGATTGGCGGTTGGGAATCGCTCTGATTCCGCTCACATGGGTCATCGTCCTGACCTCCCAGTTCGGGATGCAGGTCATGGTCGGAACCAGCGGCGCACTGGCGATCCTCATGCGAACGCCCGTTCCCCTGCTGGTGACTGGGTCGTCCGTCCTTCTGGGGTGGCTGGTCCCGGGGCTCGGGGTGCGTGAGGTCTTTCGGCACAAGTTGGCCCACTGGCGATGGTATATCCGGGTGCAGCGCACCATCGTGAACGTGGTCAGCCTGCGCGCACGACCATGGACCGATCGGGTCGAGGCCATGGGCCGCCTCCTCCGTTCGCCGGTGGCCAATGGACACGCGCTGGGCACGGCGTTCCAGACCTCCCCGTGGTGGAAGGTCATCGCGGGCCTCTCCCCCGTCGTCGTGCTCTGCGCCGGTGCACTCGTCTCCGGACACGCTCTCAACCGGTTACTCGAGCCAACCGGGTCGGCCCTTGCCATGGTCTGCCTGTCGGGGTTCCTGCTGTTCGTGCTCACGACATGGCCTCCGTTGGTTTTCCTCGGCGAGGCGGAGCGGTACATCGAACACACGCTTCCCGCGTTCGTGCTCTGCGGGGCATGGATGGCAGCCGGTCGGCCTGATCTGCTCGTCGCCAGCTCGATCCTTACCGTGGCCCTGACGCTGGCCATCCTTTTCGCCCAACTGGCCCACCGGCAGTGGCCCGCGACGGCGCTGGCCCTGAACTATCCGTCCCGCGGCCATGACGAGGAGCGGGCGCTTCTCCGCCTCCTGATCGAACTCGGGACCCCGATCCGGATCGCGAGCGTGCCCGTCAAGGCATCGTTCCTCCTGCATGACCTGCTGCTGCAGGATCTGCCGGAAGGCCATGAACGGGTCCGATTCTATTTCCAGCATGTGCTCCAGCCGGGTGATGATCGATTCCAGTACATGCTGGACGACACAACCGATGGCTATACCTACCTCACGGACGACCTGCGCGCTCTGGTCGCGCGGTACGGCATCAACATCGTGCTTGTCGACTCGGCAATGCTCTATGACCGAACACTCACGGCGCCGATACTGGAAGCACTGCGTGCCCGGCAGCCGATGCATCGGGGTCGACTGGTGGCCTACTCGCTGCATGATCTCCACCAGAATGAGGCGGACCGGGGCACCCCCCGGCCCGCGCCTATTCCCCAGCAGCTGGGAGCTCCGCGCCCAACGGCCCGTGAGATCGCACGCCAGCAGGATCGCGAGGCCGCCACCGACAGACGTCCTCGCCTGCTCCTCATCGCCGACGTTCCCGACTGGATTTTTGCCCGGCATGCCCGCGAACTGCAGGAACGCCTGGCAGCCCGATACCGGATCGACATCACCTATCAAGGGCAGGTATTTGACGAGACGAGCTTCGACCTGATCTATGTCATGGAGTTCAACCTCCTGCCAGCCGACCAGATCCGGTCCCCGTGGAAGTATGTGACCGGGATCCGCTCCCACATCAGCTGGGATTTTCTCGATCCAGAGGAACTGGGACGGTATCTCGATCAGCACTACCAGCAGACGCACGTGGTTTCGCAGCGGCTCTACACGGCGCTGGCGCCAAGCGTGGCCAACCTGCATGTGGTGACCCACGGCATCGATGAGCGGCGGTTCCAGCCCGTCTCCCGGGCCGGGACGCCGGGACGGCTCCGACTGGGCTGGGCCGGAAACCGGCGCAGCCCAGCCAAGGGCTTCGAGGATTTTATTGCCCCGCTCGGAACGCTCCCCGGCATCGAGATCGTACATTGCGGTTTCGTCGATCGGAATCGCTCCGCGGATGAGATGCCGGCCTTCTATGCAGAGCTCGACGCCTACGTCTGTTCCTCAAGCACCGAGGGCAGCAACAACAGCGTTCTTGAGGCTGCGGCAACCGGTCTGCCGATCATCACGACCGACGTCGGGACCGTGGACGAATTTCTCCGGCATGAGGTCTCCGCCCTGATCGTGGAGCGGACACCCGACGCCTTCGCCGAGGCCGCGCTGCGGCTCCGCGATGATGTAGCCCTGCGTCTCCGACTCGGCGAGGCGGCCGCCACTGTGGTCCAGGCCGAGTGGACTTGGGCGGTACGCGCTGCCGAATACGAGGCCTTCTTCGACCACGCGCTGGCCCATCGTGACGCGGCGCGACGCCATCTTGAGCCGCTTCTGACCGAGGGAACTGCCGGCGAGAAGACGTCTCGACCGGCCATCCCCCTGTTTCCCCACGAGGTCGACCTCGTGGCACTCATGGAAACCTTGCAGGCGGCGGTTGCCGGCAATGAGTTCGCGCAGGCGGAGCAAACCCTGACGAAGCTCATCCGGTGCGACCCCGGCAATCCCGTGTGGCCGTCGCTGCTCCAGCAGTTGCGCGATGGCGTGACGTCGACTGCATGAGCGCGAGGATGACCGAGGGGGGACCCGTGCCCGAGCCATTCCTCTCCTTCTGCATCATCACGGATGGTCGGCGTCCCGAGGTGCTGCGTCGAGAATTGACGAGCATCCGGTCGCTCACCGGCGTGCGGACCGAGTGCATTGTCGCGGGGCGCGTGCCCCCCGATCTGGGCGAAGACGTCCACGTCATCGAAGCACCCGATCTGGCAGATGCCGGCCGCCTGGGAGCCATGCGCAATTTGGCCGTTCGACACGCCGCCGCGCCGATCTGTGTCGTCTGCGATGACGACATGACGTTCCACCCGGACTTCGCCGGCGGGGTAGCGTCCATGCAGGGGGATTTCGACGTCCTCTGCGTTCGGCTCCTCAATCCGGATGGCACCCGGTTCTGGGATTGGGCCACGATCGGGGGGCCAACGGGTCACCGGCTGTTGGATTACAGCGAAACCGATCCCTGGGTGTACGTGACGGGCGGCCTGGCGATCCTCAAGCGCGACGTGGCCGTCCAGGTGCCATGGCACGAGACGCTCGGTTTCTACCAGCAGGAAGACGTGGAGTGGTCGCGCCGCGTCCAGCAGGCGGGGTATCGCATCCGGTTCACCCCCGCCGCGACCGTAACGCACCAGGATGATCGCTACACGCAGGTGGGGGCCGTGATGCGCTTCCGGCAGGATCTGGCGCGCCCCGAGCGCCTGACGGTGGGCGTGAGCGGCACCGGGGTGTATCGCCACGGGATCGAAACGGCCAAGTGGCTGGCTCCCGAGGCCGCCGTGCGGGTGGGCCCGTCGACGACTGAGCGCCTGCTCCGCCTCGTCCTGATTCCCATGGACGCCCAGCTCCCCTCGGCACCACGCACCCTCACGGTCGATGTCGACGGCGTGCAGGCCGGCACCGTCGATCTGGCGAGCCAGCCCGTGATCGAGCTGGAGTTCGACATCCCCCGAGCAGGCGCAGTCATCGATCTCCATGCCGATGGTGGCGCATCCGGTATCCTCTTCGGCGCCGAGGATCCACGGGAGGTCGCCCTGCTGCTCCACGAGACCGTGCTCGAGCCCGCCCCACCGCCGGCCCACGCGGACCGCTGAGGTCCGGGGCGGGCACCCTCAGGAGGAGGGGCGAGCTCCGGGCGGTGGCAGGGTATCGGGCGTGACCACGTCCGTGCCGGTGGCCGTCGCCTGCGCTCGTCGCGCCACGTCGTTGGGATCGACGAGGACGTGCGTCGCGGCACGCATGAGGCTGCTGCACACCGCGTCGGTGAGGACATCCGGGACGACCAGCAGGTCGGGCATCGCCGTCGCCGCCAACCCCAGCTCCGCCTGCAGCGAGAGCAGGCGCGCCTGAATGTCTTCGAGTACTACCCCCTGCACGGGGTCAGCCGCGAGAACGAGCGTCACGTCGTCCGCCGATGAATAGTGACGGAAGCAGGCTCCGAGGGCTTGCTTCCACGAGTCATCATGCCACGCCGGGAAGTACAGCAGGACCGTCTCCCGGGTCTCGTCGAGCGGAAAGACGGGCCCAACTGGGCAATACGCAGCGTCCGGGGTGTAGCGGACCGGCGGGTGATCCGCCAGACGAGAGAGCCGATCCGCCATGCGGTCGCTCATCTGGCGGGCGGTAAAGTGGGCCTCGGCCCGCGCGCGCCCCGCTTGCCCCATCGCCCGCCGTGCCTCGGGATCCCCGACCAGCCGCCGCATCGCCTCGATCAGGGCCGCTTCATCCGGCTGCTCCCACCAATACCCCTGTGCCCCGGGGGCCAGCCCGGCGATGTCGGCCGCGACGGGCTCCCGGGTGGACGGTACCAGCACGGCCGTGTCTGGGGTGCAGATGTCCAGCGCCGGTCCGGCCGCCGTGCAGATGACCGGCAAACCGGAGGCCATGGCCTCCACGAGCGGCAAGCAGAAGCCCTCGCCGCGAAA
>Ga0315902_10005359_pt1 | contig 18128 bp, 19 predicted proteins | sample LakEriMetagenome_9_FD_203523 | JGI IMG/M metagenome (GOLD analysis project Ga0315902, IMG submission 203523) | Freshwater fungal communities from buoy surface, Lake Erie, Ohio, United States - Buoy 12 MA117 | ecosystem: Environmental > Aquatic > Freshwater > Lake > Lake biofilm | place: USA... | reverse complement strand
CCCCGCCCATGACGAAGGCGAGCGACGGGTCCCAGGTGCCAGCCAGGTCCAGGAAGCCGATGACCTTGCCGGGGTCGGTCATGCCGGCAATCATCAGGCCCCAGCCGAAGAGGAGGCCGACGGCGAACTCGGTCGCGCGTTGGAGATTGGTGTTTTTCATGGAGATTCCTTCAGGGGTGGCTTGCAGAAGTTCAGAAGCAGGTGAAGCGGGTCGGGCAATGTGCGCACCGCACTCACAGCAAGTGCCGGATCACGAAGACGATGCCAAAGCCCGCGGCCATGAAGGTGCCGGTGGCCACCAGCGAGCGCGGCGACAGGCGCGACAGCCCACACACGCCGTGGCCGCTGGTGCAGCCCGATCCCAGGCGCGTGCCGTAGCCCACCAGCAGACCGGCCACCACCACGGCGGCCACGCTGGCGTCGATGCGCGGTGCGCTCAGAAAGCCCGCCGGGGCCAGCCACTTCAGCGTGACCGGGGCGGCCAGCATGCCCAGCACGAAGGCGATGCGCCAGCCGGCGTCACCGCTCTTGGGGCGCAGCAGTCCGCCCAGGATGCCGCTGATGCCCAGGATGCGGCCGTTGGCCAGGATGAACAGCGCTGAGGCAATGCCCAGCAGCACGCCGCCTGCCAGCGACGCCCAGGGCGTGAAGTTTGTCCAGTCGATCGTCATGGTGAAGTCCTTTTTGGTGTGGTCGGGAGTTGTAAGACGTGTTGCTCAGTGGGGAGTTGTGATCGCGCGTTTGGCTTGAGTGGGCGTAACGTCGGTGGTCGACGCTCAAGCCCGTTGACCGCAGTCAGCGCGGCAGAACAGCTGGTACATGGTCTGAATTACCGCCAACGCTTGCAGGCTGCTTAGCGTGTAGAAGATGTGCTTTCCCTCGCGCCGTGTGCTAACCAGCTGCTGCTCGCGCAGCACGGTGAGCTGCTGCGACAAGGTGGGCTGCACGATGCCCAGGCGCTCTTCCAACTCGCCCACGCGCAATTCACCCTGGGAGAGTTGGCACAGGATCATCAGCCGGTCGGGGTTGGCCAGCACCTTCATCAGGTTGCAGGCCTGGGCTGCGGCCTCGCGCATCTGGCTCAGCTCCAGGCCGGCATCCGCGCTCATCTCAAGTTCTGCGGTGGTCATGGAAGTGGCGTCCTTTCAGCGCGGGGTTGGCGCTTCAACAGTTCGATGGTTCACAGTCTATTGACAAACAAACTATGTGTCAATAGACTATCGGAAACGAATTCGAAGGAGTTTCCATGAACACCCTGACCCCCACCCTGGCTTCCACTAAATCCGCCGTCACTCCCGCTGCCACCCGCAAGCCCCAGGTGCATGGCCTGTTTGACAAGGCCACCTGGACGGTGACCTACGTGGTGCACGACGGCCCGGGAACGGCCTGCGCCATCATCGATTCGGTGCTGGACTACGACCCCAAGTCGGGCCGCACCCGCACCACCTCGGCCGACCAGGTGATCGCCTACGTGAAGGCCAACGACCTGCGCGTGCAGTGGATCCTGGAGACGCATGCGCACGCCGACCACCTGAGCGCCGCGCCCTACCTCAAGCAGCACCTGGGCGGCCAGATCGCCATCGGCGCGCGCATCACGGGCGTGCAGAAGGTGTTCAAGGGCATCTTCAACCTGGAGCCCGAGTTCGCGGTGGACGGCTCGCAGTTCGACGTGCTGCTGGGGGACGACCAGGTCATCGAGTTTGGTGCGCTGTCGGCCCGCGTGATATCCGTGCCCGGCCATACCCCGGCCTGTGTGGCCTATCAGGTGGGCGACGCCGTGTTCGTGGGCGACACGCTGTTCATGCCGGATGTGGGCACCGCGCGCTGCGACTTCCCTGGCGGCGACGCGCGCACGCTGTACGCCTCGGTGCGTCGCATTCTGAGCCTGCCCGAGGACACACGGCTCTTCATGTGCCACGACTATCCGCCCAACAACCGGCCCATCGCCTTCGAGACCACGGTGGCGGCACAACGCCAGGCCAACATCCATGTGCACGACGGCATCAGTGAAGAGCAGTTCGTGCAGATGCGCACCAAACGTGACGCCACACTGGAGATGCCGGTGCTCATCCTGCCCGCCGTGCAGATCAACATCCGCGCCGGCCATCTGCCTCCCAAGGAAGGCAACGGTACGGCCTACGTGAAGATCCCGCTGAACGCCCTTTGAACTGCCGAGTGAAGCCCACCATGAGTTCCTTCGACCACCCCACCCTCATCCAGCAGATCGGCCAACAGATGACCAGCCTGCGCAAGGCCCAGCCCGAGGCCATGCACGGCTTCGGCCAGTTGGCCAAGGCCGCCATGGCGCCCGGTGTGCTCGGCGAAAAGCAAAAGGAGCTGATTGCATTGGCCATCGGCATCACGCAGCACTGCTCGGGCTGCATCGGCTTTCATGTCAAGGCGCTGCGCCGCCTGGGCTGCACCCGCCAAGAGCTGGAGGAGATGCTGGCCGTGTGCGTCTACATGGGCGGCGGCCCGGCGCTGATGTACGCCAGTGAAACGCTGGCCGCCTGGGATGCGTTTGAGCCGGTGACGGCCTGAGTGGTCCTGCCAGAGGCCGGGCTGAGTGATTGGCCCGCCCGGACGCACCGATGTCGCCGGGCTGGGCGGTCATCGACACGAACGCAATGACGATCACTGGGATCGGCGTCGTGAAGACTGTGTTGAAGAAACGTGTCTGGAAGTTAAGTCAGCTAACGGCCAACGCTTGAACTGACTGCTCATCGCCAAACACGGCGTTCAATTTCAATAGCCAGACAGCTGGCAGCGCCGTTGAGCGCCCCCCGGAACCGGTCTCTTGACTGTGGTGGATGTAGGCTAGTGCGGTACCAAGTGCCACGCAGTATTCACTCTGGCGCGACGCCGTCCGAGTCGCAGCAACTTCGGCACGCCAGGCAGCCGCGTGAGGCGTCCTCTTCGTTAGAGCCCCGTCACTCCTTACCCGTCACAGTACTCGCGCAGCCCTCAATTTTCACTCGGCGCGACTGGATGAATGTCGCAGTGCCGACGAAGCAGAAGAGTCGGGCGGCACTTCCTGTTATCACTTTTCGTTGTCAAGAGCGCGAGCAGGGTTTCTACTGATGAGCGTATGCGCTTATGCGCATACGATGATCCATCAACAGTTTGGATCTTGCTAAATGGATGACATGTCCCCGGTTTTCGATGCAGTGTCGAGGTATTTCGCGCTGCTGTCCGATCCGACGCGACTGCGCATCCTGCACGCAGTTTGCGGGGGAGAGCGCAGTGTGACGGACATCGTGTCGATGACTGGCGGAACTCAGACCAACATTTCTCGCCACCTCAACCAGATGCACGAGCGCGGCGCCTTGGCGCGCCGCAAGGACGGCAGCCACGTCTACTACCGAGTGGCCGACGAAGCCCTGGTGGTGATGTGCCGTGAGGTGTGCCAGCGCGTAGCGCATGCGCAGGAGGGGCGAGCCGTACCGCCCGAGAAGCTGCAAACCATCATGAACGAGTTCACTTGAAGGAGACCGCCATGAAACATCCCTCGCGCCGCCAGGCGCTTCAAGCTACCGCTGTTCTCTCGGCCCTGTCCAGCATTGGGCTTCTGGTCCCCTCGATGGCTCGAGCGACAACTGACGCATTCAAGGCGCGCTCCGTAGCCGACGTACTCAAAGCCCTAGGTGCAGAGCCCTCCAGCAGCGCTGACATCCAGCTCATTTCGCCCGACATTGCCGAGAACGGCGCGGTCGTGCAGGTCAGCATCACCAGCGGCCTGCCCAAGACGCAGGAAGTACACCTGCTGGTAGAGAAAAACCCTATGCCCCTGGTGGCCAGCACCACCATACCCGAGGGCACCGATGCGTTCGTCCAGATGCGTTCCAAGATGGGCCAGACCACCACCGTGTGGGCCCTCGTGAAAGCCGATGGACGCTGGTTCACGGCCAGCAAGGAAACCAAGGTCACCCTCGGCGGCTGCGGCGGCTGAAGAGTTCATCTCACAACCGATTGAAGGAGAACCTCATGGGCGCCCCCATTCGCATGCGCGGCAAACTTGCCAACGGTAATGCCGAGATTCGTGTCCTCATGACCCACCCGATGCAGTCCGGGTCCATGAAGGACGCCAGCGGCAAGCTCATCCCGGCCCAGTACATCACTGACGTGACTGCCGTTCTCAACGGCAGCCGCACTGTGCTGGCATCCAAGTGGAGTGGGGCCGTATCTCAAGACCCTTTCCTGGCTTTCCGCTTCGGCGGCGCCAAGGCTGGCGACACCTTGGCCGTGACCTGGAAGGACAACACCGGCGACAGCCGCACCGACACGCTGACTCTGGCCTGAGCGACCAGCAGCTTGCATGGCGCCACTCGTCTGGCCCGAGCACCCCACACTCTCAGAAGGCATCCCGATGACACTTCGTTCCTCGCACCGCGCCCTGGCGCTGGCCGCCACCGCGCTGAGCCTGTCCCCCCTGGCCATGGCCACCAACGGTATGCTTCTGGAAGGCTACGGCCCCGTGGCCACTGGTATGGGCGGCGCCTCGATGGCCCATGACAACGGGCTGGCTGCGGCCGTCAACAATCCAGCCACTCTGGCCTTGGGCGAAGGTCGCTCGCGCATCGATCTGGCGGTGGGCACGCTGGGGCCTCGCGTCTCCACGGCCGCGGGGCCGATGTCTGTGGACAGCGACGGTACCCGCTACGTCATGCCCGCCTTCGGCTGGGGGCGGCGCACAGGAGCCCTGACCTACGGGGTGGCTTTGTTTGCCCAAGGCGGCATGGGCACCGAGTACGGTGAGCAGTCGTTCCTGGCGATGGGCTCGGGCTCAGGAGTGCGCTCCGAATTGGGTGTGGGGCGGCTGATGTTGCCTCTGGCGTTTCAGGTCAATCCCAACCTGTCTATAGGTGGCACGCTGGATCTGGTGTGGTCCACGCTGGACCTGCAGATGGCAGCCTCTGGCATGCAACTTGGCGGCTTGGTGACGGGTGCCTCCGGCAATCTGGCCATGGCGCTGCCTGCACTTGGCGGCGCTCCGTGGGCTCGCATCGACTTCTCCGACAGCAACGACTTCAGTGGTGCGGCCAAATCCACCGGGTGGGCCGCCAAGATCGGGGCGGTCTACAAGGTTTCGCCGACCTTGAACGTGGGTATGAGCTATCACGGCAAGACGGCTCTGAAGGACATGAAAACGGGTGCCAACGCAGCGAGCATGTCGGCCACCGGTGGCTTCAAGGACGCAGGCCGCATGGTGGTGGAAGATTTCCAGATGCCCGCCCAGACGGCCCTGGGCCTTGCTTGGCAGGCCACACCGAGCACCCTGGTGGCGGCAGACATCAAACGCATCGGCTGGTCTGACGTGATGTCCAGCTTCCGTATGCGCTACGAGAGCAGCGGTATGGGGGGCAGCGTCAGCTTCGCCTTGCCTCAGGCTTGGAAGGACCAAACCGTCTTGCAACTGGGCGTGGCTCAGAAGCTGGGCGCCTGGACTTTGCGCGCGGGCATGAACTCGGCCAGCAACCCCATCCCTGACGCGTTGGTGAACCCTCTGTTCCCGGCCATCGTAGAGCGGCATTACACGCTGGGTGCGGGCACCGCAGTGGGCCAGCAGGGTGAGTTCAACGTGTCGGCCAGTGCGGCGCCCAAGGTGAAGGTGCAGACCCCCAGCGGCTTGGAGATTCGCCATGGCCAGTTCAATCTGCAACTGATGTACAGCATCCGCTACTGAGGAATCATCATGATCCGAACTCTCATTACTCGACTTGCCAGCATGGTCCTCGTGGGCGCAGCGCTCACGGGCTGCGGCACGCTTAACGCCATCAACAACCTCGAAGCCGGAGCTGGCACCGAGGCTGGCAAGATGTGGGACCGCTGGGTTGACAGCCAAGGCGACATCGCCGTGGCCACCACCTGGGAGCGCAAGGTCAAGCCGGGCGTCACGCAAGAGCAGATCGAGCAAGCCTTCGCAAGCGTGGCCAGCGAAATGAACTTCAGATCAGTCGGTGAACTGCCGCTGTCCAAGGAACTGGAGTCACGAACGGGCAAACCTCAGAAGCTGCTGAAGGTCTACAGCTACTGCAACCCTTTTACAGCCCGCGACATGGTGGATTTTTCCCCCCACATGGCGGCCTACCTACCTTGCCGCATCACCCTGGTTGAGCGTGCAGACGGCCTGTGGCTCTACACCTTGAACATGGACATGATGATACGTATGGGCCGCAAGCTACCTCCCAAGTTGAAGGAAGACGCATTGAAGGTGCGACAGGCCATCTGGCTGATGATGGAACGCGGCTCCTCTGGCGATTTTTGAGGTCTATCAGCCTCGGAGTGCCACCGGGCAACGGTGCGCACCTGCGCTCAATGACCTCTCTTTTCGAATAGAGCTCCCTTGCTCAGTACTTGGCCTGGGCCTATGCGGTTGAAGCGGGCGGCAGGCCAAGGTCATGGACTGTGCGGGAGTGATCATCAGGCTTGCGAAACAAGCCCAGTCTCTTTCAAGTTACTTAGCCTCCGGGTTGCCCAGACCAGCAGTCTGAAGCGCCGCAATGTAAGGATGTGTACGTCGCTCCGCAAAGCCGTCCACCAGCAGCCCGACGCCGCAAAATAAAACCAGCGCGATGCCCAGTCCCTGGGTGAAGCCCCCCGTGGTGGCGAAACGCAGCACCAAGCCAGCCACGCCCATCAGGCCCCACATCGCCAAATAGAACTTCCACGCCGCATCGACCTTGGCCATGCGCGCGGATTCGGCCTGTACCGTGGTGCGCGCTAAATCGGGCGACTGCTGCAGCGACTGTTCGAGCCGCGCGACCTGACCTGGTGTGCGGTAGCCGACCACCCCACCCACGGTGCCCATGAGCAGCCCCATCGCCAGAAACGGGACGGCCACGCCGCGCATGAAGCCGCCCGTGCTGTCGGTCCACAGCCAGGCACCGAAAACCAGGCTGAGCAGCCCGATCGGCAGGATGAACACCAGCGCCTCAGTCTTCTCACCCTGGAAATACGCCTGCATCGCGTTGAGCAGTTCGGGGTTGGTAAGGGATGAATTCATTGCCATGTCGGTCTGGCCTCGCGGGGGGTGGTACCGGTCCAGCGCTGGAATGCGCGGAAGAACGAATTTGGGTCTTCGAAGCCGAGTAAAAACGAGATTTGGGCCCCGCTCATGTTGGATTGCGCCAGGTAATGCCGAGCCAGCTCTGTGCGCACCTCATCCAGCGTTCGTTGGAAACTGGTGCCCTCCGCCTGCAGTCGACGCTGCAGGGTGCGCGGGCTCAGACCGAGGCGACGCCCCAGTGCCTCCATGGACGCATCTCCGGCGGGTAGCGCCTCCAGGAGCGCGCTACGCAGGCGGTCGCTCACCTGGGCTTCGGCGTCTAGCTCGGACAGGCGCTGGCGCAGGGCAGGCTCGAAGAACGACCACAAGCTCGGGTTGACTGTGAGGAATGGGCGGCGCGCGTCCTCGGAGCTGAAAACCAGCCGTGGCGCCTGGCCGCGCGATACCGGCATACCGAAGAAGGCTTCGTAAGCCGCGCGTGGCTCCAGCGCAATCGGGCTGGCTACGCTTAGCGGGCTCATCGTCGTACGCGTGGCCATGCGGGCCAGCTGCACGAAGAAAGCCAGCTCAAAGGCCACCAGCACTGGAGGGGGCGTGGCGCCGGGGTCGATCCAATGCATCGTCAGCGCGGTGCGGCGCGCGGTGGACTCGATCTCCAGTCGCATCGGACAGATCAGGCGCTTGTATTTGGCGATGCGACCCAGCGCGCCCACCAAGTCTGCGCTGCACAACGCAGAGAAGAGCACGGGGTCGAACCAGTCGGCCGACAGGGCCTGCGCAATGCGCAGTGGCGCCGGCTGCGCGGTTGGCCCGCTCTGCGAGCCAGCGGCAACTTGCGTGCTGGACTCGACCTCCGCTTCGATGGCCCGCCAAAGAGCGAAGTACTCAGCCGAGCTCAAACTGGTGTTGCTGCGCACCAGCAGGTCGCCAGGCAGCTGCGCGCGGCGTAGCACTGCGTCGGGGCGGATACCCAAGTCCTGCATCAGCAGCCTCCATCCGGGCTGCACGGCGTAACCCCGCGCACCTCGCGGCGATGCGGCAGACGCAGCGGTCATCGGCGAGTGCGAGGCTTGTCCCACAGGGATCTTGTTTGGCGCAACGTGGATTGGGTTCATCAGCGCCATACAGCGCGACAACTGGCGAGGCGCAAGTCTAGGTGGCCAAACGCGCCGTGCCACTGGCCAAAGGCGCCAATTCCTGCGGAATGTGATTTGTCGTCCTCAGCGGTGCTTTGGCGCTTTCGGCCAGTGCATCAAGGGCATCCCGGCGGCACAGTGCGTCCTACTCAAATTCAGGAGTTGTGCATGGAGTTGACCGTTAACGGCAAACCCCACCAAGTAGCCGTAGAGCCCGAGATGCCCTTGCTGTGGGTGCTGCGTGACGAAATGAAGATGACCGGCACCAAGTACAGCTGCGGCGCGGCGCTGTGCGGCGCCTGCACGGTGCATATCGGCGGCAAGGCTGTGCGCTCGTGTGTGACGCCGGTCGGATCAGTGAATGGCCCCGTGACGACCATCGAGGGCCTGGGCACGCCAGACGCGCTGAATGCCCTGCAGGCGGCGTGGGTCAAGCATCAGGTGGCGCAGTGCGGCTACTGCCAGTCGGGCCAGATCATGAGCGCGGCTGCGCTGCTCAAGGACGACGGCGCTCCAACCGATGCGGACATCGATGCAGCGATGTCAGGCACTTTGTGCCGCTGCGGCACCTACCCGCGTATCCGGGCTGCCATCCACGATGCAGCCAAGCGCCTGAAGGGAGCACAAGCATGAGCGAAAGAACGAGCCCCCCGGGCGGCAAAGTTCGCAAACCTAGTAAGGTGGGCGCGATCGCTCGCCGTGGGTTCCTCATCGGCTCGGCTGTCGTGGCGGGCGGCGTCGTGTTCGGCGTCTACAAGTACAGGCAGCCGCACGCGAACCCGTTGCTCGCCAACCTGCCAGAGGGCGCCAGCGCGATCACGCCCTACGTACGCATAGACGCCCAGGGAGTGACCCTCATCACACCGCGCGCAGAAATGGGCCAGGGCATCCACACCACACTGGCCGCGTTGGTGGCCGAGGAACTGGATGTCGCTTGGGAGACCATCCGCGTCGAGCACGGTGCGCCCGGTGCGGTGTATTTCAACCGCGCATTGATGCAGGGGGGCGTTCCTTTTTCTGAGCTGGATCGGGGCGCCATGGCCGACGGCATGCGGGGCACGATGGGCGTGCTGGCCAAGTTCATGGGCATCCAGGGTACGGGCGGCTCATCAAGCGTGCCTGATGCATTCAACAAGATGCGCGTGGCCGGTGCCGCAGCACGCTTTGCGCTTGTGGCCGCCGCGGCCGAACGTCTGGGGGTGCCGGTCGCCACGCTCAAGACCGATAACGGCGCCGTCGTGGCCGCGGATGGCCGCCGTCTGCCGTACACCGAGCTGGCGCCTGCAGCTTCAAAGGTGGCACTGCCCAGCGATCCGCCGCTCAAGTCCCGCGAGCAATGGCGCTACCTTGGTAAGTCCATGCCGCGCGTGGACATGGTGGGCAAGTGCACGGGAACTGCAGTATTCGGCATTGACGTGCAGCTACCCGATATGGTGTTTGCCACCGCGCGCCTGAACCCCGCCATTGGCGCAGCGTTGAAGCACTTCGATGCCAGCGCGGCGAAGGCTATGCGCGGCGTGTTGCAGGTGGTGGAGTTGCCCGGCGGCGTGGCAGTGATCGCCGACAACACCTGGCGAGCGTTCCAGGCGGCGCGCGCCGTGCAGTGCGAATGGGCCGGGCCGGTGCATAGCAGCACAACGGCGGCTTTTTTCGACGCCATAGTCGCGTCGTTCGACGACCAGCACCAGGACAGCCGCATTCGCAATGATGGCAACGTCACGCAGGGGCTGGCCGCCGGCAAGATGCTGGAGGCAGAGTATCGCGTCCCCTTCCTCGCCCATGCCACGATGGAGCCGATGAACGCGGTTGCATGGCTGCGTGATGGGCGGCTCGATATCTGGACCGGCACCCAGGCTCCCACCGTGGCGCGCGACCAGGCCGCCGCGTTGGCGGGGCTGGATCCGGCTCAGGTCCATGTGCACACGCAGCTGATGGGCGGCGGCTTCGGTCGCCGCGCCGAGTCCGACTACGTACTGCAGGCCGTGCGACTGGCCATGGCCATGAAGGGCAAGCCGGTCAAGCTGACCTGGGATCGGGAGGAGGACATGACGCAGGATCAATACCGCCCGGCAGCGGTGGCGCGACTGCGCGGCAGTACCGGTGCGGGCACCGTACAGGCCCTGGACGTTCGCGTGGCCAGTCCCTCGGTGCTGGAATCTCAGGGTGGCCGGCTTGGCATCGCCATGCCTGGCCCCGACAAGCTGATCGCTGAAGGTACTTACGACCAGCCGTACGCAATCACCCACTACCGGTCCACCGGCTACCGCACGCCGGCGCTGCTTCCGGTTAGCAGCTGGCGCTCGGTCGGTAACTCGTACAACGGCTTCTTCATGGAAAGCTTCATCGACGAGCTGGCAGCGCAGGCAGGCTCCGACCCGATGCAGATGCGCCTATCGCTCATCAACCATGAGCCCTCGCGCCAGGTGCTGGCGGCTGTGGCCGAGCTGTCTGACTGGCACAAACCGCTGGAAAAGGGCAGAGGGCGCGGTGTGGCTTTCCACTTTTCTTTCGGCGTGCCAGTGGCTGAGGTGGTGGAGGTGACGCAAACGCCAAACGGGATCCGTATCGACCGGGTGTGCGTGGCCGCTGACGTCGGCACCGCGCTGGATCCGCAGAACATCGAGGCCCAATTACAAGGTGCGGTCATCTTCGGCCTGAGCGCTGCGATGTTTGGCGAGATCACCTTCGCCAACGGGGCGGTCGAGCAGAAAAACCTCCACCAGTTCGAGTCGGTGCGTATGCACCAGGCTCCGCGCATCGAGGTCAAGGTGCTACAGACCGGTGGACCCATCCGAGGCATCGGCGAGCCAGGTACGCCACCAGCGGCACCGGCACTGGCCAATGCAATCTTCAACGTCACCGGTCAGCGTATCCGTGAACTGCCGCTGCGTAAGTACGTTGCGTTCGTGTGAGGCCGATGAGTCACAGGCACCTATACCGAGTAACCGAGTGACCGAGCGAAGGGGTTCCATTGGCATGACCGGGGGCGACCATCCGACTGGTGTCGGTACCGCTTTCCTGCGCAGCCTGCGACAGTGAAACGGCGCTGGCTGCGATGCACACATGGCAGCCTCTCGCGGCGCTCTTGCACAGCGCTGGGAGTGACTCAATTTATTTTTAGATTAGCTAAATATAAAACGCAGCACTCGTGCATTGTCGGCAGCACGGTGTACGCCCTAAATTGGCGGGCTTCGAACCCCACGGATCCCGTCCATGTCTCTTGACGCTTCGCGCTCCGCTGCGCACAACTTCCTCTCGCGCACTTATGCCTTGAAGTCCTACGCAGGCGATAACGCACTGGCTGCCCTGCCTGAGGAGTTGCAGCGAAACGGGGTGGGGCGTGCGTTGATCGTGTGCGGGCGCAGCGTTCACGAGCGTTCTGCCCTGACGCAACGGCTTTCGACCTTGCTTGGCGACCGCCTGGTGGGCATCTACCCGGCCATCTCCGAAGGCGCGCCGAGCCAGTGCATCGAAGAAGCAGCGCGTCTGGCCCTGGAACTCGAAGCGGACGGGCTGATCGCCATCGGCGCGGGCAGCGTGCTCAAAGGCGCGCGGGTGGTGGCCATGTTGATGGGCGAAAAGCGGCCGTTGGAAGCCATCGCGACACGCCATGTCGAGGGCCGGGCGCCGATCACGCAGAAACTCATGGCGCCTAAGGTGCCGATCTTTAACGTGCTCACCTCACCGACGTCTGCCCAGAATCGGGGCGGGTCGGCGGTACGTCATCATGGGGAGGTTCACCACCTTGAATTCTTCGACCCCAAGACACGTCCACGAGCGGTGTTTTGGGACAGCGAAGCCCTGGCCACCGCCCCTTTGTCGCTGGCGCGCTCGACCGGGTTCGAAACGTACTGGTGGGCCTTGATGTGCATGGGTGCGGCAGCAACTGGCAACCCGCTCGTGCAAGCCAGCCGCTACCAAGCCTGGAGGCTGGCAAGGCGAGCCTATCCGCGGCTGGGCGAGTCCGGAGATTCGACAGCCCGGATCGAGTTGTGCGCAGCGTCGCTGCTTCAGAACCGCGACGAGGAAGATGGCGGGCGCCCCCTCTCGTGCCATCTTCTGGTGCGGGCCGCGTACGCAGTGGCAGTGGCCGTGTTCAACCGCTACCCAGGCCTGACCCAGTCGCACGGCTATGCAGGTATGGCCCCCGCCACCATACGGTGCATGGGGCACCTCTGTCCCGAGGTCACCGCCGACATCGGTGCCACGCTCGGGCTGCAGGTGAGCGCCACAGACGCAGACCTTGCAGAGCGCGTGGCTGCAGCGGTGCAAGCTGACTTTGCCGCCCTGGGCTGGCAGACCTCATTGGCGCATGCCGGCATTCCTGTGGATGATGTGCCCCAGATCCTGCACTTCGCGTTGCGCAACTTCAACGCCAACCACGATCAGTTGCTGCACCAGCATGTCGATTTGCTGCGCGACACCATAACGCTTGCGTTGACGGCGAGGTAGGCTGCTCACGTGGTCTTCAAGCTCTGCACCTCCGCGAGGATCCAGTCGCGAAACAGCTCGAACGCGGAGCCTACCGGCCGCTTGGCTGACCAACCGATGTAATAGCCATTGCGGCCGCGCGCGATCAACTCGAAAGGTGCGACCAGGCTGCCCGCCGCCAGGTGGGACTTCACGTACTCGTGCTGCACCATGGCCACGCCGACGCCATCGACAGCCGCCTGGATGGCCAGGGATGAATTGCCAAAGGACAGGTTGTTGACCGGCTTCAGCTGAGGCGCGCCAGCGAGCGTCAACCATTGGTGCCAGTCATCGCTGCGCGGCACCGAGTGCAACAGCGTGAACGCTTCCAGGTCATGCACACGGCCCAGGTGAGGGCCATCGCGAAGCAGACGCGGGCTGCAGACGGGAAGGAACTCGTCATTGAACAGGCGAACGCCTTCCACACCTGGCGGCAGACCGGTACCGATCCACGATGCCATGTCGACGCCTTCGGTCTCCAGGTCGACATCGCGAAAGCTGGTCATGATCTGGATGTCCAGCTCAGGGTGCGCGCCATGAAAGCGTGCCAGCCGCGGCATCAGCCACTTCTCTGTCAAGGTGGGCAGCAGCGTGAGCTTCAGTGTCTTGAGGGACCTGGTTCTCGCGATCGAATCAAGCGCGAGGCTCATGACATCCAGCGCCTGTGTCAATTGGGGCCGCAACACCTGACCGGCGTCGGTGAGTTCAATGGCCCGACCCTTGCGCTGTAGCAGGGCCACGCCCACCGTGTCTTCCAGCTGCTTGACCTGCTGGCTGATCGCGCCGGGTGTCACACACAGCTCGACCGCCGCCTTGGTCACGCTCAGGTGTCGAGCGGTCGCCTCGAAGGCCCGTAGGGCCAGCAACGGAAGATGCGATCTATTCATGGCCCACAGTTTAGTGAAGCTAATGATTTCGCGCAAAAAACGTGCATTGATCCCACGTCTGTCCGTTTCTACAGTCCTCGTAAGCAATACCACTGCCGGGACACACGGAAATGAGATTGACGCAGCGCACTGCCTCGCACCTGAAAGAGACGGCTGACGGCTTGCGCCTGCTTGCTGCGCAGCGCGCCGGCAGCAGTGAGCCCATCCAGTTTCCGCCGCCGGAATTCATGCATGGCGACGCCGACATGGTCGACGTTCCCATCGGCCCAACGGGCGTGCTTTACACCTACACCGTGGTCCATCCGGGCCGCGACAAGACGCCCTACGCACTCGCGATGGTCGACTTCGAGCCGGGTGTGCGCGTGTTTGGGCGCCTGATGCTTGCCACCGATGCCCAGCTACCCCTTGGGTCAACTGTCCGGCTTATCCCCCATTCGCTACCCGATGGCGAGGCCGACTACGCATTTGCGGCGCTGGAAGAAGTCGCGGTATGACGCAGCCATTGATCACCGGCGTCGGCATATCCGACTTTGGGCGCTTTCCGCAATGGCCCGAAGAAGCGCTGGCCCAAGCCGCGATCCTTGCCGCGCTTGACGACGCAGGCGTCGCCATGTCGCAGGTGCAGGCGTTCTACTGCGGCAACGCAGCCGGCGGCAGCCTGCCGGGCCAGCGCAGCTTGCGCGAGCTGCACACCCAGGGCCAACCGGTCTACAACATCGACAACGCCTGCTCCAGCGGCGCGACGGCTCTCAACCTGGCGCTGCAGGCACTCACGGCCGGTGCGTACGACACGGTGGTGGTGTTCGGCATGGACCAGCTGAGCAACCTCGGGGGCGGCACGCTGCCGCTCAACCAGCGTGACTGGAACAACCGCCGCGGCATGGTGATGCCAGCCCTGTATGCCATGCGCGCCAAGCGCTACATGGACGATTACGACGTGCCCGTTTCGGTACTGGCCGATGTGTCGGTCAAGAACCGGAGGCACGGCGCACTGAACCCGATCGCCACCTTCTGCAAGCTGGTGACGCGCGAGGAAGTGCTGGCCTCACGGCCCGTAGCAGAGCCCCTGACCTTGCTGCAATGTTGCCCAGCCGTCGTCGACGGCGCTGCTGCCGTGGTGCTGACGACCCGTCCCGCACGGGGGCAGGCCAAGCCGGTGCGCGTGCTGGCGTCAATCGTTCAATCGGGCGTCTTCGAGCCTGGCGTCGTAGATATGACCGAGGCGGAGATCACAGCGCGCAGTGCCCGCCTGGCCTACGAGGCGGCGGGCATCGGCCCGGACGACCTCAGCCTGATCGAACTGCATGACGCATTCACCATCTCGGAGCTTCTGTACTACGAAGCGCTCGGCCTGTGCGGCCGGGGCGAAGCACAGCACCTGCTGAACAGCGGTGCGACTGCACTCGGCGGGCGGATTCCTGTCAACCCGAGTGGCGGCCTGATTGCCAAGGGACATCCGCCAGGTGCAACTGGTCTTGCTCAAGTTGTCGAGATCTGTGAGCAGATCCAGCAGCGCGCAGGCAAACGTCAGATTCCGGGCGCCCGTCTCGGGCTCAGCCAAGTGACCGGCGGTGGCATCTGGGGTGTCGACCACGCCGCTTGCTCGATCCACATCCTGTCGGCCTGACACGACGCCACCTGACCTGCCTGAATTCATCATGACCACAGACAACTCCAAACAACGTCCTCCCATCCCGAGCAGCCTGCAAGGCATGACCGCCATCGTCACGGGTGGTGCCAGCGGTATCGGGCTGGGCATCGCCTCCGATCTTGCTCGGCAGGGCTGCCGCGTAGCGATCTGGGACCTCAACGCTGACGCGCTGCGCGAGGCCACGCAGAGCCTGCGAGCCCAGGGGCATACCGTTCACCCGGAGGAACTCAGCGTCACCTCCGAAGAAGACGTTGTCCAGGCCACCGAACGGCTGCTCGCCGAAGCCGGGCGCATCGACATCCTCGTCAACAACGCCGGCATCGGCGGCGACCGCCTGATGGCCAAGATGGACCTCGGGTTCTGGCAGCGGGTCATCGACACCAACCTGACCTCGCAGTTCGTCTGCTGCAAGGCCGTGGTGCCCACCATGGTCGCGCAGGGGTTCGGCCGCATCATCAACATCTCTTCCCGTGCGTGGCTAGGCAACCGCGGACAGATCAGTTATGCGGCCTCCAAGGGCGGCGTCGTGAGCCTGACGCGCAGCCTTGCGCTCGAGTATGCGCGTGACGGCATCACTGCCAATGCGATTGCCCCCGGGATCATCGAAACCCCGCTGTTCCAGACCATCACCGACAAGGTCAAGGAAGACCTGAAGCGAACCGTGCCCGTGCAGCGCATCGGGCTGGCCGACGACGTGGCCCAGGCCGTCCGCTTCTTTGCGCAACCGAGCGCCACCTACATCACTGGGCAGCTGCTGTACGTCTGCGGTGGCCGCAGCCTGAGCAGTCCGTCGGTTTGATCTCACCCCACAGAAGGTACACATCCATGCTGAACAGGCGATCGGCTCTTGTATTGACCTCCGTCTCGCTGCTGGGCGGCGCGACGGCTTCGGCCCATGCGCAAGTGAGCTACCCCGCAAAGTCCCTACGCCTGGTCGTGCCGTTTCCCGCCGGGGGTGGGACCGACGCAGTGGCGCGCATGGTTTCGCAGAAACTAGCGGAAGCCCTGGGTCAGCCGATCGTCATCGAGAACCGGGCGGGCGCCGGCACCACCATCGGCTTGGCCGAAGTGGCGCGGGCTGCTCCCGATGGCTACACCCTGGGCGTAGGGGGCACGAGCGACGCTTTGCTGCCCCTGCTGTACGACAACCTGTCGTTCAACCCGACCAGCGATCTGGTGTTCGTGGCCAGCCTGGCCAGTTCGACGCTCGTGCTGGCCGTCAGTACGAATCTGCCGGCGAAGACGATCCCGGAATTCATCGCGCTGGCCAAGAGCCGGAGCTCGTCGCCGCTGGGCTACGCCTCGGTTGGGGTGTCGTCGCCGCACCATCTGGCGGGCATTCACTTCTCAGCCATGTCCGGCGCTCCGCTGACGCATGTGCCGTACAAAGGCACGGCCCCGGCCTTGACCGACCTGGTCGGTGGGCACATTCCTGCCGCCATGCTGGGCCTGCCATCCGTGCTGCCCTCCGCGCGCAGCGGCAAGCTCCGGATTCTGGGCGTGGCGTCGGCTAAGCGGTCCGCACTGGCGCCGGACATCCCAACGATCGCGGAAGCCGGCTTGCCAGGGTTCGAGGCTGGCTTTTGGTACCACATCGTGGTTCCGCGTGGAACGCCCCGGTCCGTCATCGACCGGCTGCGCGCCGAGATCAACAAGATCGTCTCGAGCCCAGAGGTCCGGGACACGATGGCCAAGAGCGGCTTTGAAGCGTTGACGCTGTCGCCCGACGAATCCGAGCGGGCCCTGCGGGAAGACGCCGCGCGCTGGATCCGGGTCATCCGTGACAACAACCTGCGCGGCGCCTGACGCGGCATCACATTCCGTGCCGAGCAGCAACATGTTGACGCATGCACTCAGCGGCCTGAAGGTGGTCGACTTCACCCAGATCGCTGCGGGCCCGACCTGCACCCTGATGCTGGCCGATTTGGGTGCTGACGTGATCAAGGTCGAATCGGTCAATGGCGAGCTGGGGCGCAGTTTCGTGCCGCACATTGGCGGCGAGAGCGTGACCTTCATGTCGCTCAATCGAAACAAGCGCAGCGTCGCGCTGGACCTGAAGGATCCGCAGCACCTGCGCCTGTGCCGTGAACTCGTGGCAACGGCAGACGTGGTCGTCGAGAGCTTTCGGCCTGGTGTGATGCAGCGCTTGCAGCTGGGCTATGAAGTGCTGTCTGCGAACCATCCAGGGTTGATCTACTGCTCTGTATCGGCCTATGGGCAGACCGGATCGTGGAAGGACAAGCCAGGCGTCGATGGCGTGATCCAGGCCGCTTCAGGGCTGATGAGCGTGACTGGCGCGCCTGGTGCGCCGCCATGCAAGGTACAGGTGCCCATCGTCGACATGGTCACCGGCTACATGGCAGCGCTGGCGATTCTGGGTGCCGTGCATCAGCGCCACCGCGAAGGCCGCGGCCAGTACCTCGACGTGAGCATGTTCGGCAGTGCGATTGCCCTCCAGCAGTCCACCTTTGCTGCCTACCTCGCAGACCACAAGGTGCCGGAGCGCATCGGCAGCGCCGCGCCTTATGCCGCCCCCAACGAAGCGCTGCGCTGCGCCGACGGCTGGATCATGGTGGCCGCTTACCACCCCGAACGCTGGCGTGCGCTGTGCGCGATGCTGGACGCTCCTGAGCTCGAATCCGATCCGCGCTTCGCCGACCTGGCCGGCCGGATAGCGAATCGGCTGGAGTTGGTGCAGGCGCTGGAGCAGCGGATGACCGCGCGCTCAAAGGCGTATTGGCTTCTCAAGTTCGAAGCCGTCGACATCATCTGCGCGCCCATCAACGACTACGCCGAAGTGGTCGCCTCGCAGCCCTATGTCGAGGCGCGGCTCTCCGAACAGTTCGACCACCCAACGGCAGGCGCCATCACGATGCCGCGCTCCCCGCTCACGGCGGGCGCATCGTCCGAAGCCGGCAATCGCCCACCACCGTTGCTGGGCGAGCACACGCAGGAAGTGCTGTCTGCCCTCGGAAGCC
>Ga0315902_10005358_pt1 | contig 18130 bp, 18 predicted proteins | sample LakEriMetagenome_9_FD_203523 | JGI IMG/M metagenome (GOLD analysis project Ga0315902, IMG submission 203523) | Freshwater fungal communities from buoy surface, Lake Erie, Ohio, United States - Buoy 12 MA117 | ecosystem: Environmental > Aquatic > Freshwater > Lake > Lake biofilm | place: USA... | reverse complement strand
CCGCTGCACACCAGCAGGCCATCTTTGACGCTCCACGTGTCCTTGGAGGTGTTCACATCCACCCAGCCCGTGAGATCCTTGCCATTGAAGAGCGGTTTGAAGGCAGGCACATCCTCCGCGAGGGCTGAGGAGGCGAAAAGAAGGGCGAAAAGGCAGATTTTCATCCCGAAACCAAACGCCAGCCCGGGCTCACTTTTGTCGTGTCTCGACAAACCCGTGTCCACGCAGCCAAAACAGCAAATCCGCGAACCACGGGTGCTCCGTGCCGATCAAGCCGGTGCCGTGGTCGCCGTGCTGGTAAAGATGAAGCTCGTGAGGGACGCCATTCGCATGCAAAGCGGCGGCATAGAGCTGCGCGTGTTCCACAGGGACCAGTTTGTCTTCCAGGGTGTGCCAGAGGAAGACGGGCGGCAGGCCGGGCTTCACCTGAAGCTCGCTGGAGGTCTGTCGGACGATTTTTTCATCGGGTGAATCGCCAATGAGCATCTTCCGCGAAGTGGCGTGCGGCTTCGTGATCATGCTGATGACCGGATAGCAGAGGATGGCCAGATCGGGACGCGGGCTGACGCTGCGGTCGCTGCCGAGGATCATGCCGTCTTCAGGCCGGTTGATGAGTGTGGACACGAGATGCCCGCCAGCGGAGAATCCCATCACGCCGATGCGCTTGGAGTCGATCTTCCACTTCTCGGCGTTGCCTCGGATCTGAAACATGGCCTCCACCGCATCTTGAAGCTGCGCGGGATAGCGATAGCCCGCGCTGCCGAGCCGGTAACGCAGCACAAACACCGTCAAACCGTGCTCATTGAGCCAAAGCGCAAAGGGCTCTGCCTGACCTTCGTAGATGCCGCTGTAGCTGCCGCCGGGGATGAGCAGCATCGCCGCGCCGCTCGATTTGGCGGGGAGATAGGGCGTGAGCGTCGGGATGTCCTTTGGCGAGGTGCCGAGAGCGCCCCGTGCGCCATCGGGCCAGAGCGTGATCGGCTTTTCAGCGGCGCAGAGCGAAAGCCATGGCAAGAGCCATGCGACGCCGAGAATCAGGAGACGGTTCATTCAAGTGTGTGGTGAATCGTCACTCCAGGCCCACGGCCTGCATCCGCTTGAGCGTGTAGGGCGTGATGGGGGAAACGGGGTGGAGGCCTTCGCCGCGTTTGTCGCGTTTGCCACCGGGGGTAGCGCCGGGCGTGTGAAAGGTGGCCATCCAGTTGATCGCATAGCGCGGGAACTCTTTCTGCATCACCACGGTGCGCTCCCAGTTGGCGAGAACACGGGCTTTGGCTGCCTCGTCCTTGCCTTTGCTGGCCTCGAACTGCTGCATCGCCGCGCGGGTATCGACACAGAGCTTGGTGAACTCAAAGCCACAGCGGGCGAAGTGCAGTCGGCGGCGGAATTTTTCATCGGCAGCGACGAGTTTCTCAGCGGCGGCGTCCAGATGCGCCTGTGCTTTGGCGAAGAGGTCGGCGGTGTATTTCTGGGGAACATCAAAGGCGCGGAAGGGACTCGGATTCTCGGCGACGAACTCCATGCGCGTGCGCTCCAGCAGTTCCCAGTAAGCTTTCATGTCCGCCGCAGCCGGGCCGTAGGTGCGCAGGTGATAGTCGTCCATCAGCGCCTTCACATCCGTGTGCGGATTCCACGCGAGGTGGACCAGGGCGTAGTAAAGCGGTCCTTGGGTGGACCAATGATACCAAAACATGTCGAAGTAGAGACCGATACAGTGCGTGTCGGCGGCGAAGCGGAAATCTTCAGCCATCTGCGTGATCGCCACGTCGGGCATGCCCCAGCTCAAACCGGCTGGATTACCGAGATTGGGCCGCCACATGATGTGCCTCGCCTTTGCGGCCCATTCGGCGTGCTGTTTCATCGGAGTGACGCGTTCCTTCGGGCCGCGCAGGGCAAAGTTGCTCACATTGGCGATGATGACGTTGTCATCCGGCACGGCGACGATGGGCGCGGTGCGCGAGTAGCCGTAGGCGAGCAGTTGCACATAAAGCTCCTTGTCGGGGTGTCGCTCCTTCAGCATGCGCCCGAGCGTGTTGGCGAATGTGACCTGGCGGTCGGTCAGCGCGGGACGTTCCTCCTGCTTTTGATACCAGCGGAAGGTGAACTTTTCGCCATCGGGATGATCCTTCGCGACGCAGTCTTTGCACACGCAATGGCCGAAGTCGTAGCCGTCGTTCTCGCTGGCGTTGAAGACGCGTTGGGTGGGATTTTCGCGAAGCTGCTCATCCACCTCAGCGAGCCACTGCTGCCAGACCTGCGGGTTTGATTCGCAGAGTTTCGTGTTGTTCGGCGTGGGATGCGGGCTGCGCTTGCCGTCGGGATGCAGCGCGAAGTATTCGGGATTCGTCTTCGAATATGTCTCCCACCAGTGGCCGAAGCCGTGACCGCCATCGAGCTCCATTGAGTCGAACTGCAGGCGCTGCACGCGTGCCCATTCCATATCAGGGCCTTCCTTGTGATCACCCAGTTCGAGTTTGGTGAAAAGCCCCGCCCGTGCCCGGATCTGGGGATGATAGTGCTGCTCCATCGACGCGATGCTGATGGATGCTTGCTTGAGCACGTCGTCCTCACCCGGCCAGAGCCAGCGCACGCCCAGCTGATCCCGAATGAAGGTATAAACCGCATTCGCCGTGCCATACTCCTGCTGCATGCCTGTCTTCGTGCTCAGGCGCCCCTTCGCCTCCATGTGCTGCGGGTCCCAGCGGTCCCGCCCGGCGATGACCACATGCATTTCATTCGCCGCGATGACGATCTCTTCAGGATGTTTGAAATCGAAGTCCACCTTCGGAAACAACGCCTTCACTTCCGGTTGCACGCCGACCCAGATCGCGCTGTCCGGCGCTGGAGACGACGCGCCGAGCATCACGAGCGGCTTTTTCCCGCTGATCTTCTCGATGTAACCCGCCATCACCTCCGCCGCATTCCGCGTGCGCGGCGGAGCGTCGGCAGAGACGATGATCGGCAAAGGTGGCGAGTCCTTGGAGGCGATTACGAGATCGGCGGCGCGTGCAGGAACGATAGCGGCCAGCACGGCGGCGATGAGTGTGAGCGTGTGATTCATCATGGGAAAGGCTTGCGGCTTCGGATCAGGGTTTCTTCGCCGACAGCTCACCGAGCATCTCGACGAGGGCGTTCACCATCTTCACGGAGGCGTCGAGCTGCACTTTGTTGACACCGATCCAGGTTTCGTAGCCGCCGAGCTTGTGCTGCTCGGGCGTCGGCAGATAGCCGTGGGAGCCATTGGCGATGGAAATGTTCATGAGCGGCTGGATGGGGCTCCGTTGCTTCAATTCGAAGCCGATCTCCGCGAACACCTCGAACGGCATCGCGGCCACGGCCAGATCGCCGATGCGGTGCGTCTGCACGATCACGTCGAGGGTCGGAGGCATGTCTGGCGAGGCATACGCGAGCACGGTGCTGTAGGTGCTATACCGGCTGGCGCTCATCGGCTTGATCCTTCGGGCCTTCACAGACTCCGCCCATGCGACCTCCTCCTTCGTCGGATAGCGCCGCTCAAAGGTCAGCGTGCGCTGCACCGAGGAGAGCTTCACGTGATCGTGCCATTGCAGCGTTTTGTGAGCCTCGATCACTTTGCTGGCGCACAGATCAGCCACCTCGCGGGCTTTTTCGAAAGGCTGATACTTCTTCTTCGACTGCGGACCTCGCTTGGCCAGTTCCTCGTCGGAGTAGCGCTCCAGATTGTTCACGTCGCCGCTGGTGCCGTTGGCCATGATGCCGACAAACGGCGGATCTTGATGACGGTCAGCACCAAGCAGCTCGCCCACGCGGTCGGCAAAGATCGCGAAATAATCCGCCGAGATCGTGTTCTCCGTCACGCCGCCGACATAGTGCAGTCCGTAGGAGGCCATCAGCGATATCGGTTTGCCGGAAGTCGATCTCACGGACACAAACGTGATCTGCGGGTCCACGGGACCGGCAGGCCGCAGCAGACCTTTGTAACCGGGATTCGTGTCCACTTTTTCGACGTTGTCGTGAGCGCCGTAGATCGGGCCGCGTTCGGGCTGCACGAACCACCGGCGATTGAAGACCTGCGTCGGCTCCTCGGCGAGGCTCCAACCAATCTGCGCCGGTTCGAGCTGATTGTGAGCCCGCAATACGCCGTCGGCGATGCGCCGGGTGAGAAACGCGCTGTATTCAAAATACGGCTCGCCCTCGCGCTCCTCCAGCTTGGCACCGCCCGTGGTGTGCGAATGCGTCGCCGAAATGACCACGCACTGTGGCGGGATGCCGGTCGTCTTCTCGATGATCACTTTGGCGGCGGCAGCAACTTCGGCCGAAATGTGCCGCAAATCGCACACGACCAGCACCAGCTTCGCCTCCCCATCATCAAGAACGAGACAACGGGCGTGCAGCTCATCATGAACATGCGTCGCCGGTGGTCGGCTCGTGCGAGCGCCAGATTCCACGGCGATGGTCGGCGTGATGTTGCTCGTGGCCGCCCCCGCACGAAAAACCGGCGCCGCGGCGACAAGATCCAGCGATGCGAAGGCCAGACAAAGGCTGGTGAGGAGGAGCAGAGGTTGGTGGGGCATGGTTGTCCTGTGAACGGCACACGCATCGGCAACTTGCGGCACAACACCGCGAACTCCGCCCCCCTTCTCGATGAGGAGCAACGCGACGCCTCACGGTACCATCGTGATGTCCTTCCGCAGTTTTAGGCGGCCGAGCTTGTGCTCGCCGATTAGCCAGACTTGCAGCTTGCCGGGCTTTTTGAGCAGATTCGCGGGAATGGTGAGTGATCCAGCGTGTCGTTGCTCCTCGGTGAGGAAGAGCGGATAGCGGCCGTAGCTATCCGCCTCGTTCCAGAGGTAGATGACGATGGGTTGGATGTTCTCTGCGCTGAATCCGACCTGCCAGCCGCCCTTCATCGACACTTTGTCTTTCGGCAGCGTGAGCTTGAGATCACAGACAGCGAACTCGCATGCCTGACTGGGCTTTCCATCGCGGTGAATGACCTGCGCGGTGTAGTCGCCGCAGGTGTCAAAGGTCCGCTCATGCACGCCGGGGCCAGCGAGAGTAATTTCCTCCACCAACTGGTCGCCGCGACGGATGACGAGCGACTTCACGCCGAGCTGATCGCGGTCCATGACGTTGAACTTCACGGGGTTGCCCTTCTGATACGGCACCCAGTCGCCGAGATCGAGGAGCAGCGCGCGATTGATCGTCGACTTCGCTGCATCGGCCTCGTAGTTCGGAAAGAGCAGCGGTTCAGAGCGGTTCGCACCGCGCCAAGCCTCGCGATCCGTGATGCGAAAGAGCTGCTTGTTCCGCGAGGCGAGATGTGCGTTGAAGGCGGCGGCGCTGCGCTCCGTCGTGGCGGTGGTCGGCGGGCGGCTTTCGTCCACGCGCACGGAGATCACACGACCTGCGACATCCTTGATGACCGCTGTGACCATCTCCACATGCGAGCCGGAGGTCTCGGTGGCATGCGGTGTGTAGATCACATCACCCGGCTGCGCCGCGTCTGCAGACTGCGGCTCGACCAACCGGATGCCATCACTGATTTGCGGACCATAGCGACGACTCACCTCCCAAATCCCGCAGCCCAGCGCGTAGCTGGTGTAGGCGGAGCAAACGCTGCCGTAGTAGGCTGCAGCGTTCGAGACCTTGCCTGTGAGGTTCTCCGTGTAGAGCACGCTCTGCGGATTCTCCACCGCTGCCAGGAACGTGCGCAATCCGATGTCAAAACCGATGTAGCGCCCCTCCGACCGCACGCTGGAGTAAGGCACGCCGATGTTCTCCTTCCCCGCCTCAAAGAACCCGCCTTTCCGGTTGGGCATCGTCCCAGCGACAGGCGTCCATCTCACCTGAGAGAGAATGCGGGCGCGATCCACCGTGCTCTGGAGCACGGCGTCGGATGAAGATGGCTCAGCAGCATGAAGCGAGCTGACGACGAACAGGAAAAGGAACGATTTCATGAGTTGGAGTTAAACGCTGTTTGCGGAGGTTGGGGAGCAAAGAATCAGATCGACTAAAACCTCGACTCCAACGCACCAAACGGCAGCGGATCATTCAAATCGGGAACGCCATCCGCATCGGCGTCACCGGGCTTCAGACGGACCCACGACCGTGATCGGCTTCAGTCCCATCCGCGCCGCTTGAATCGCCGCCGCCCATCCGGACTCGGTGCCACCGACGCTGAGTAGGTCCGTCTGGAGCGTCTCGGCGGCGGCGAGGGTATGGAAATTGAGGCAAATCAGGAATCGGAGGCAGGACATGCCAGATCAACGAACACGATCGTCGCCGGCTCTCCGCCAGTTTGCGTCACTTGGAGGCTATTTTTGCCTTCACGGAGCAAACGGGCGGGAATGAGCCATGCGCGGAGTTCTTCCGGCTTCCCGAGCATGGAGGGATAAGGCACGGCGAATGGCTCGGAGACGTCATCGGTTGGGGAAATGGCTTCGCCGTTGAAGTGAGCCACTAGATCGGTCGGATCGGTCCGATCTGTCTGAATGCGCACCCGAGCCCCGCCATGAGGCGACGCGAGATCGAAGTTGAACTTCGCAGGCTTGTTCAGTTCCAGTTTTCTCGGCACGGGCAGCGGTTGGGCACCGGGTGAACGCCAACCGCTCGCGATGAACCAATGCTGCGGCTGTTTGGCAAGTGCTTGAGGCTCTCGCAGCGCTTTAAGTGCTTCAAACGGCGGTTCGCCGAATTCGCCGCGACCTTCTCCCTGACCGTGCTGGCGGCAGTAGGCGAAGTTGAAGAGGCTGATGCCGTCGGCTCCACGTGCAAAGGCGAGATGCGCGGAGGTGTGCAGATGCTCGCGAGTGGCGCGGCGGAAGGGAAACACGTCGTAGCCTGCCTGCACTTTGTCGCCTTTCCAGATCGTGTGGCAGAGCTCGAAGTAGAGCGAGGCACCGGTCGTCATTCGGCGAATAGCGGCGAGATCGTGCTGCTGGGTGGTGAAGTAGTGTGCGGAGGCATTCACCATGTCGAGACCGGCGGCGACGAGGGCTTTCAAGTCGAGGCCGAGTTCGTCCAAAGCGGGCAAGTAGCAAGGCACACGGGCGCAGAGCCATTTTTTGGGCCCGAGGAGCTTTCGCACGTCTTGGACGAAGCTCGTCATGATGGCGCGACGTTGCTCGATGGGCGTTTCGGGGCGGAAGTAGCTGTAGAAGCGCAGAAAATCGAGTTCGAGGCCGTCGAGATTGTAGTTCTCGATGAGTTCGCGGAGCATGGCGAGCTTCTGCACACGCACTTCGGGCTCTGCCCAGTTCAAAACGAGGTCAGCACCACGCAGCGAGCCGGGCTTGATGCGGTGCTCGGGATGCTCGGCATACCAGCGGGTGACGCTCATGCCGATGCTGCTGCCGGGTTTATCGCCGGGCTTCGGATCGACGTATTCCTTGTGATGCGCGTCGTTCATCCGCAGCGAGATGAAGGCCGCCTGCTTCTTCTCACGGCAGCGGTCGATGAAGCGCTGCACGATGTCGCCGCCATTGAGCACGAACTGGCTGAACGAGTCCGACTTCTGGCCGTAGCGCTGTTTGATCCACGCGAAGTGCTCCTTCAAATCGATCACCTTGCTCGGCCACAGCGGCACCACGCCAAGTCCGGGCTGGAGAAAGTGCGCATCCACCAAGCCCGCGACCTCATCGACCGTGGCATCGAGCATCTCCGGCCGAAACGGTTCGCATGCGGCGTGAAAGGGACTCACGCACGAGGTGATGTTCGTGAGGTCATTGCTGTAAAGCACCCGAAACGGCGCTTTGCGCGGCGCATCAGCCGCCAGCATCGGTGCAGCAGCCAGCGTGCGAAGAAAGTGACGGCGTTTCATGATACGATCATGCAACGCAGCCCAGCGCCTGGCTTTGCAGAAACTCCCGCTCGGCATCGCATGACGCGAGATCGGCGGCGCGTTGGTAGGCGGCGCAGGCTTCGGCGGGGTGGCCGAGTTTGGCGATGAAGCTGGCGCGGATGGCGTGGTAAAGGTGCTGCACTTCGAGCGAATGGCGATTCGGGATGCTTTCGAGGGCTTCCATGGCCTCTTGCGGACCAAGCACGCGGGCGAGGGCTACGCTGCGATTCATTGCGACGATGGGCGTTGGCTTGAGGAGCAGGAGCTGGTCGTAAAGACTCAAGATGCGCGGCCAATCCGTGCTGGCTTCGTCAGGCGCGAGGCAATGACAGGCGGCGATGCCGGCTTCGAGATGGTAGGGGCTAATCACTTCGCCGGTGGAGGCCGCACCGAGAGCGAGGATGCCTTCCTGGATGAGTCGCACATCCCACTGGCTGCGATCCTGATGCTGTAGCCGCACGATTTCGCCCGCAGGATTGACGCGAGCATGCAAGCGGGCCGCATTGAGGCACATGAGCGAGAGAAGGGCTTTGGTTGTCGGCTGGGATGTTGTGGGATGCTCGCCAAGCAATCGCGTGAGGCGGATGGCTTCGTGACAAAGCTCTTCGCGGATGATTCGGTCGCCGGAAGAGGCTTTGTAGCCTTCATTGAGGAGCAGATAGAGCGCAGCGAGCACGCCATCGAGTCGCTGGGGTAGCTCGCTGGCATCGGGCACAGCAAAAGGGAGTCGAAGATCGCGGATGAGTTGTCGGGCACGGACGAGGCGTTTCGCAATGGCGGCCTCGCTGGTGAGAAAGGCCGCGCCGATTTCGGCGGGGCTCAAGCCACACACCGTGCGGAGAGCGAGCGCGAGCTGCGCCTCAATGGAGAGCTGAGGATGAAAGCAGACGAAGAGCATGCGCAGCGTGTCATCGGTCAGGAGATGATCATCGGGAGGCTCGTCGCGTGTGAGCCAGCGTTCCTGCTCGGCGGTGATCTGGGCTTCTTTGCGCTGCCAGGTCTGCTCGCGGCGCAAAGCATCGAGAGCGAGATTTTTCGCCGCCTGCGTGAGCCATGCGGCGGGATTGTCCGGAATGCCGCGATAGGGCCAGGTTTGCAGCGCCCGCACGAGCGCTTCCTGCACGACGTCTTCGGCGAGTTGCAGTCGATGCGTGCCGAGATGCGCGGCGAGCGAGGCCACGAGTCGCGCTCCCTCGCGACGGAAAAGATCATCCGCCACGAGACTTGGACTGCGTTCGCCGGGCTGGATCATGACGGCGTGGACGCGTCTTTGATCCAAACGGGATGTGCAGGCAGCACCTGCGCGGGTGCGGCGCTGAGGGCGGCGACCTCGGCGAGATACGCCGGATACCAGTCGCCAGAGAGAAAGTCCGTCATGGCCTGTTCGTCGGTGTAGAGCTGGAAAACGCAGATGACATCCGCGTCCGCCGCGTCGTGGCAGAAGTAATAGGCGAGGTGCTGCGGATTAGCCGCCGCGCGAGGCTTCACATGCTTTTCCCACACCTGCTGCACCTGGGCGCGGCAGCCAGGCTGGGCTTTGTGACGAACGAAAAGGGCGTGTGGCATGGTGTTTTAGGATTCAGGAGGCGGGCCACCCTCGACAAGCATCGCGAGATGCAGCAGCGACTCCTGCCAGCCGAGGTAGCACATCTCCTCGGGGATCACGGCGGGCACACCGGCCTGCGTGACGCTTAAGTCGGTGCCGCAGGAGACAGCTTTGAGCTTCACGGTGACCTCGATGGTGCCGGGGAGGTTCGGATCTTCGAAGACATCGGTGTAGCGGATGAGTTCGTTCGGCACGAGTTCGAGATACTCGCCGCCGAAGGAATGCGTGTGGCCGTTGCTGAACTGCGTGAAGGCCATCTTGAAGGTGCCACCGACTTTGGCGTCGAGTTGGAAGACTTTGCACAGAAAGCCATTCGGCGGCAGCCAACGAGCGAGCGCGTCAGGATCGAGGAAGGCTTTGTAAACGACCTCGGGCTTCGCTTTGAGCACGCGATGGAGTCGGATGGTGTGGGTGTTCATTTCGGTAGCGCGGTTTTTTTTGACCATGGCTAAATCATCGAGTGAAGACCGATGGTGTTGCCTTCGGTGTCACAAACCATAGCGATGAAGCCGTGTTCGCCGATCGGGAACTTGTCTTTGTAAACTTGCCCGCCATTGGCAACCACCCGTCCAACCTCAACGGCGCAGTCCGCGCAGGAGAAGTAAACGAGCGTGCCGCCACCACCTGCGGCGCAGCCTTCCATTTTGCAGAGTGTGCCCGGACAACCATAGCCGTCAGGGCCACCACCCGGGAACTGCCACATCTCCAGACCTGCCGCGTCTGCGGTTGGATTGGCGAGAGACTCAAGTTTGGTGGCGAAAACGGCTTCGTAGAAGGCTTTGGCTCGTGGCATGTCATTGACGTAGATTTCGAACCAGCCGACGGGATTGCGTTTGGGATTCATAGCGAATGGATGTGGTGGGTTTGGGTTATGTTCGTCTTGTATCATTCTCAAATGATGGAGCGGTGTCGCTGCATCACTCTACGATTCCACTACCCCGCAGTCGCCGCCGCTATCACGTCCGCCATGGGACGGCAGAGGTCGGCGATGGGGCGCACTTCGATCTGGGCGCCGTGGGCGAGGATGGGGCAAGCCTGGGCGAGTTTCACGGCTTCATCCGTGGAAGGCAAGGCGAGCAGGAAATAGCCTGCGATGGCTTCCTTCGACTCGGCAAAGACGCCGTCGGTGACGAGGGTTTGTGCTCCGGTGACGAGTTTGCCTTCCTCCATGAGCGGCTGTGCTCCACGCAGGATGCCTAGGCTTTGCAGGCCCTCCACCCAGCCGTAAAACTCGGTCATGATGCGCTGGAGTTCGGCGGGCGAGAGGCCGCTATTCCAATGCGTGCCGCGGATGAGGAGTAGGTGCTCGCCGGTGGTTTGTTGCGTGTTCGGATTCATGAGGTCGGCGTTTCGTTCGTGTGGCGGTAGGCGGAGCCGCGTTCCGATTCCAACGGGCGAATTTCATAGCGAATGCCATGCGCCAGCACGGGGCTTTCCGAGGCTAGCGCCGAGGCGGCGGCGAGACTTTCCGCGACGATGATCCAGTAGCCACCGATGACTTCCTTGCCCTCGGCGAAGGGGCCATCGGTGCGGATGCCCTCGCGAGTCACAAGCGCCGCATCCATCGTGAGGCGCGAACCCGGCTTGAAGCGTCCCTTGGCGAGGTTCGCCTCATACCAGGTGTAAAACTTCTCGATGGCAGCCTCGATGTCCGCTTTGTCAGACGCGGGGTCCCACTGGCCGCGCGAGAGGAGAAGGTAGTCGGAGGTGGCTGGCGTGCTCATGGTGCTGAAGGTGCTACTGCAGGCGCGGTGGCGAGTTTGGCGACTTCTGCGAGGCCTTTTTCGAATTCTGGGCCGCACATCGACTCGCAATCCATGATGAGGCTCATCACCTTCGCGAGCAGGCCTTCGTTTTTGCCATACATGGCCCAAGTGACGGTGGTTTTGCCGCCTTCGGTTTTGAAGAGGTAATCAACGGTGCTGACACCTTCCATCGGCTCCAGCCAGTCCATGCGCAGGCGGATGAGTTCGTTCGGTTTGCTCTCGGTGATGGTGGCCTTGCCCTTGCCGGTCAGTTTGCCATGCCAGGTCGAGATTGAGCCGACACCGGTCTCCGGTCCGGCGTATTCGACCTTGGCCTCGGGGTCCATTTTGAGCCACGGATTGAACTCGTTGAATTTCTTGTGGCTGTTGAACCAGACAAACACCGCCTCCGGTGGCGCGGCGATGGTGATGCTGCGCTCGACACGAAAGTCGGGCGATTTGAGAAAGGCGGCGACGATGATGCCGATGACGAGCACGGCGAGGCCGAGGAGGATTTTCTTGAGCATGGTGTTGGGTGGTTGGGTGGCGCTTACTTCCGCGTGAAAATGACCGGTGCGCCACACGGGGAGCTTTTGCCGTCTTTCCAGGACACTCCTTCGAGCTTGAAGTGGTTCGCGTCGATGAAGGTGTAGGTCGCGCCGTGCATGTGCATGTCTTTCTGCACATTCAGACCGGGCGTCGGTGCCAGATCAAAGCTGAGCGAGTTCGCGGTCTGCTTCACCAGCTTCATTCGCGGCTGGTTCCGCAGCATGCAGTAGTGCGTCATGGTGAGCTTGCCATTCACGTCGTGGTAGGTGCTGAGCATCTCCATCGGCGTGCCTTCGGCGAAGCGCTCCTCGACGACGGAATCGCCCGCGATGAGGCGGAACTCGGTATTCATCGTTCCCATCTCCGGCGATTCGCCCGACCACTTGCCCACCAGCGACTTCATGCGCTCAAAAGCGGCGGAGCCTTGGTAAGGCGGCATTTCGACGCAGGTCTTGGGCTGCGTTTTGCCAGTCTGGCAGGATGTGAGGGCCGCACAGGCGGCGAGGGAGAGGAGGAGTGCGTATTTGATCATGGGCGCGTTGGGTTGAAGATTCGGTTAACGGCATACCGTCCAAGCATCGACGAATGGGAGACTCGCACGAGGACAGAATAGTGAAAAAAGTTTCGCGGAGTGTGTTGGAGTGCAGGCTTGAGCCGATCTTGGGAGCTTTCGATGAGTCTCAAACCGTCGGCTAAAGCCTGGACTCCAACTCAGGGTTTCGCTGCCTGCCAGCCTGCGCGGAGCTGAGCGGCGAGTTGATTCACGCGCTCGGCATGCGCGGGATCGGCGGCGAGGTTTTGCGACTCGCTGGCATCGTAAAGCTCGGTGCCGACGAGGTTTTGCTTGGGATCACGCCATTCGGTGTAGCGCCATTGATCCGTGCGGATGGAGTGGCCCTTGATGGGAGGTTTGCCAGGACGGAGGTATTGGCTGAAGGCGGCTTTTTTCCAGGGTTGATCGGGGTTTTCGAGCAACGGCGCAAAGCTGGTGCCTTCGAGATGTTTGGGAAGTGGCAGATCGCAGAGCTGCGCGAGCGTGGGATAGAGATCGACAAGCTCAACCAATGCTCGCGTGCCTTTTCCGGCGGTTTTCATGCCGGGAAAGCTCACGAGCAGCGGGACGCGGGTGCCGTGCTCGAAGTTCGTCATCTTCGTCCACAATCTCTGCTCGCCGAGGTGGTATCCGTGATCGCCCCAGAGCACGATGAGCGTGTTTTCACGCAAGCCGAGGCGGTCGAGCTCGGCGAGCACTCTGCCGAGTTGCGCATCCATGAAGCTCACGCAGGCGCGGTAGCCGCGGATGAGCTTCAAGGCCATGGCGTCGGAGATGGGGCCGTTTTCAGGCACGGTGCCGTAGCTGCGCAGTTCGTAGTTGTTGTGAAAAGCGGGCTCGGGGGCGTCTTTCGGGCGCTGGGCATTCGCGGCGAGCTGGATCGAGATTTCGGGATAAAGATCCCAATATTTTTGCGGACAGGTGAAGGGCAAGTGCGGCTTTACAAAGCCGACGCCGAGGAAAAAGGGCTTCGCTTCGGCTTTGAGTCGCTGGAGGGTTTCGATGGCCTTGGCGGCGGTTTGCGCATCGGGATAGGAGTCGTCAGCTTCATCGGCCGCTTCAAACGGAGCTGCACGCTTTTGTTTCGGCTGCTTGGCTTTCGGCAGCGCCTTGAGCCGCTTCACGTAGTTGAGCGATTCCTGAGTGAACCAGTGCTTGTAAGGATCGCCATGATACCAAGCGGGCTCGCTCCAGGATTGAGGATCGTCGCCGGGTTCGCGTTCGCTGTGGTGGAAGATTTTGCCGAGTGAGAGGCTGGTGTATCCGTGGTTTTTGAAATGCTGCGGCAGCGAGATGACATCCGGCATGTTGGTCCGCATGAAGTGCTGGTTGTCGAGCACGCCCGTCGTATCGGGTCGCGTGCCGCTCAAGACGCTGCTGCGGGAGGGATTGCACACGGCGACCTGGCAATAGGCCCGCTCAAACAGCATGCCCTGCGCCGCGAGCCGGTCGAGATGCGGTGTCCTCATGTGCGCCGCGCCATAGCAGCCGATTTCCGGCCTCAAGTCATCCACGGCGATGAAGAGGACGTTGAGCGGCGCTGCAAAGGCGACCGTCATGCAACAAAGGAAGGTCAGGAGTATTTTGGGCAGCATCGTCGGGACTGTTGGAATCAAGGTTTTACCGACTCTGGGAACGCCCTCCAAGACCGATTGCTTCAACCGCCAATTACTTCAGTGGGTCAATCATTCGGATTTCGATCCTCACCGTCAATCCGCCCCCTTCGCGATTTTGGGCGGTCACCGTGCCGCCACAGGCTTCGATGCAGCGCTTCGTGATCGCGAGGCCGAGACCGCTGCCACCCGTGCTGCGACCTCTCGCCGCCTCAGGACGGTAAAACGGCTCAAAAAGCCTCGAAACCGCCTCCTCCGGCACTCCAGGGCCGCGATCGGCGATTTCGATCGTCACGAGGCCGTTTTCGGCCTTCGCGTGGATTTCGATGTCGGCGGCATAGCGCACGGCATTCCGCAAAACATTGCCAATCGCACGGTCGAGGGCGTTTCGGAGGCTGTGGAGCTGGATGTCGCCGATTTCGAGCTTCACGTCCGTTTCAGGTGCTTCGCGGACGATCACGTTTTCGATCAAAACTCGCAAATCGATGTCTTCTGGCGTTTCCCGCTCCGGCAGCGTCTCTGCCTTGGTGAAGGCGAGGACTTCTTCGACGAGTTTGGCCATGTGCTGGAGCTCGCGGTCGAGTTTTTGCAGGTAAGAGGCCTGCTCAGGCGTGCTGCGTTGCTCCACCACACCGAGGGCCATTTGCATTCTCGCGATGGGGCTACAAAGCTCATGAGCGACATCGGCGGTGATGCGACGCTGCTGCGTCATGTAGTCGCCGAGTTGGGCGGCCATGGTATTCACGGAAGTGGCGAGTTCGCCGAGTTCATCGCCGCGTTTGTCGAGCAGCCGCACGTCGAACTGACCTGCGGCGATGCGTTTGGAGGCCTCATTGGTTCGGCGAATGGCCCGTGTGATGCCGCTGACCAACGGAATCCAGAGCAAAGCTGAAGCTCCGATGCTCATCGCAAAGACGATCATCCAGGGCCACCAATCAAAGAGCAGTCCTCCAGCCGTCATGTCCGACGCAATGATGACAAAGGTGAGCGGATACCAGCGGCCCTCGCGCTGGATGGACACGCTGGAATGAATACCCGACCAGTAAAGGGTTGGGCGCTCGCTGCGAATGATGAAGCGTGGTTTGGGCGGCTTCATGGCCGAGTCCGCTGCCGCGTCGGGTCTTCCCGCACGAGGCCGACCTTCTGGAAGTCGCTTGTCGATGAGTCGTCGCAGCACTTCAGGTGGGAGAGCCACTTTGCGTCCCATGATCTGCTCGCCGTTCGGAAGAAACATGGCAAAAGAAACGCCATTGCCAGGATGCTTGGCTTTCAAAACGGTCTCCCAGGCAGGGAGCGGATGTTCCAGATAATGTCCGAAGTTCTCTATGATCTCGGGCCACTCCGACTCCGGGTGCTCGACCAAAACGCTCTGAACATAGCTATCGAGTAGTTCGATCCGTGCCCCGGCCCGCTCACCCAGTAGCCAGTCGAACCCGGAACCAAAGTTCACGCGAACGTAAAAAAGCACGATGCCAACAACCACGCCCAGGTTCACGAGGAACCACAGCAAGATCTTCGAGTAGAGAGGGAGTTTGAGGCGGCTCATCGTCCGGGAGTCACGAGTTGATAGCCATAACCGCGCACGGTTTTGATGAAGCGCGGTTCCTTCGGGTCATCGCCGAGTTTTTTGCGCAGCGTGGAGATGTGCATGTCGATGGCGCGATCAAAGACATCCCATTCGCGGTCGGCGACCTCCTCGATGAGTTGCTCGCGGGTTTTGACGCGGCCGTGGGCCTTCGCGAGCGAGAGCAGCAGGCCGAACTCGGCAGGAGTGAGCTGCACAGGCTGGTCGCCGAGGATGACATCGTGCGTTTCCGGAGTGATGCGCAGTTCGCCGATGACGAGTTCTTTGATCGGAGCCTGTGGAGCCGTTTCAGCGATCCAACCCGTGCGGCGAAGCAGGGCGCGGAGGCGGGCGAGCAACTCGCGAGAGGAAAACGTCTTCGGCAGGTAATCGTCAGCACCGAGTTCAAGACCGACGATGCGGTCCACCTCCTCGCCGCGGCCGGTGAGCATCATCACAGGCACTTTTGACTTGGCGCGGATGCGCCGCAGCACTTCAAAGCCATCGCAGCCAGGCATCATGACATCGAGGATGATCGCCGCCCACGGCTCCGAAGTGGCACGCTCAGCTCCATGCTCGCCATCGTGCTCCATTTCGACCTCGAAACCCATGGGCTTGAGGTAATCGGCCACGAGCTGGCAGAGCTCGGTGTCGTCGTCGATGATGAGAAGGCGCATGGAGAAAGAGTGGTACGGGCTTTGGCCTGCATGGAATCATAGTCGAGGTGCAGGCTGAAGCCTGCATCACTCTTTACACAATCCCGACAAATTTACGCACAGCTTGAGAGGGACGAATCTGAATGGCTCGCGCTGCCATGGCTATGCCACCAGCGCATTCGCCTTCCGCCATTTCACGCGGGCGAGGTTGAGTTCGCCGGTGTTGGTTTTGGGGCACCAAGAGCCGTCGGTGATCCAGGATTCGGCGGGGCTGGCGTTGCAGACGCCGAAGTTGCCGTTGAAGGCGACGAGGTCGGCGGCGTTCACGCCATCGCCGATGAGCGGGAGCACGACGCGCTCGGTGGCGCGGATGAGGCGGAGCGTTTTCGGATCGACCTGAGCGACCCACAGCGGTGCACGCCAGCGGATGACTTTTTCGTTCGTAGCATCGCGGCGCGTATAGACGAGGAAGAGCGCATCGGAGTGTGTGAGCCAGTGCTGCTGCGTGCTGTTCGTCATGAGCGGCGTGCCGTCGTCCCAGGTCCAGGGCTGCTGCGGTTCGTAGTTCAGGCCGTCATCGCTTACGGCGACGTAGCCTTTGCGATCCTCGGCGCGGATGGTGAGGTAAAAGCGGCCGCCGAACCGCGTGAGCGAGGGCTCGAGCAGTCCGCGGCCGACGCTGTTGGTGAGCGCGTTGCCGGTTTGCTTGATGAGGAGCTCGTTGCCATCAAAAGAGCAGCGCACGCCGCACACGGAGCGCGTCTGGCCTTTGACGCCGAAGGTGAAGCTCATGAGCACATCGCCATCGGGCAGCACATGGCGTTGGCCGCAGTTGTTCGAGTAGATCTCGGTGGCACGCGGGTCGTCCCACACGAGCTTGCGTCGCGGACCCCATGCGCCGTCTTTCCACACGGCATAAATCGGCCAGCGCGGTGGCTGGTTGCGATCAAAGCCTTTGTCCTTGTAGAAGACATTGTGACCGAGCGCGAGCACGCTGCCGGTTTGCGGATGAAACTCGGGCGTGATGTCGCAAACGGCCTCATTCATGCCATCGGGCAGCTTTTCCCAACCCAGCGGCGGCGCGGGCATGAAGTCGCTCCAGGTTTGGCCGAGATCATCGGAGGTGGTCCAGTGCACATGCCCGAAATGATCGGAGCCCATGATGGGCTGCGTGGTCATAAAGGCCTTCTTGCCGACCATGCAGGCTCGCGGATGAAACCAAGTGCCCTTGGGCAGTGTGGGTGTCTTCACCACGACTTTCTCGATGGACTCGATGAGCGGGTCCTCCGCGGCAAAAGCGTGCGTGTGAGCCGACGCGAGCGCGAGGCTGGTCGTTTGGAGAAAATGGCGGCGAGTGAGGTGCATGCAGTTGATTAAGACGCGTCGCACTGGCAGCGCTTTGCAGAAGTGGGCGCGAATGCCTGCCTGCGGCGGCCTTGACGCAATCCTGACAAATCTCCCGAGAATCGCTGAAGCCGTTTTGACGCGCCGAGAGTTAGTAGGCGGTGCTATGAAAACACTCCCTGCCCTCATTCTGTTCGCGACAAGCCTCTCCGCGCATGATCTGGCCACCAACGACCGCGAGGCGCTGCGGGCGCACATTCTCGAGGAATGGATGCAGAAGGGAGCGCGGGCACTCCTGCCCGCATCTTCTGAAAATGGCGGCGAAGCCGCGAAGAGGAATGAAGCGGAGAAGAGTCTCCGCGCTCCTCTTCTCGCCTCCACGGCCTCGGTCGTCCAACTCGCGGCCGCGGCAGTCGCGAACGCGGCGAATGCACCGCAGACCGCGAAGGCCTTTCTGCCCTTCACGAAGCTCGATCTGCGGGCGGACGGCGAGTTTGTCTATGTCGGCTCGAATGGCCTGCCGGATCACAACATGATGGTCGGCATCACCTCGTGGCAGCAGCAGGTGCCGCTGCCGCAGCCGTATTTCGATGACAATGCCTGGCGCATCCCGCTGAAGCCGGTGCCTGCGAAGGAACCCGCCATGATCAAAGGCCGCTTCCTGCGCGGCGCGATCGC
>Ga0315902_10005357_pt1 | contig 18136 bp, 15 predicted proteins | sample LakEriMetagenome_9_FD_203523 | JGI IMG/M metagenome (GOLD analysis project Ga0315902, IMG submission 203523) | Freshwater fungal communities from buoy surface, Lake Erie, Ohio, United States - Buoy 12 MA117 | ecosystem: Environmental > Aquatic > Freshwater > Lake > Lake biofilm | place: USA... | reverse complement strand
GCATCGACACTCAGGACCCCGCACCATGACCGGCAGGCGCGGCCGGCGCGGCGAGCTGGGCCCCATCTGCAGCGACCGGCAGCGCGCCGGCCTCCGGCGCCGTCACCATGGCACGCCGCCGCGCGATCAGCGTGTAGACCGTGGGCACGACAAACAGCGTGAGCAGGGTTCCGAAGGTCATGCCACCCACGATCACCATGCCGATCTGACGGCGGCTCTCGGCACCGGCGCCGGTGGCCAGTGCGAGCGGCACCGCGCCGAGCACCATGGCGCCGGTCGTCATGAGGATGGGCCGCAGTCGCAGACTCGCCGACTCGACCACGGCCTCGCGCATGGCCATGCCCTGATCACGCAACTGGTGGGCGAACTCGACGATCAGAATGCCGTGCTTCGTGATCAGCCCCACCAGCGTGATCAGGCCTATCTGGCTGTAGACGTTCAGCGTGCCGCCGGTCCATTGCAGCAGCGCCAGCGCCCCGGTCATCGACAGCGGCACCGTGAGCAGAATGATCAGTGGATCGACGAAGCTCTCGAACTGCGCCGCCAGCACCAGGTAAATGAAGCCGAGGGCCAGCACGAAGGTCACCAGCAGCGCGGACGAGGACTGCTTGAATTCACGGGTCTGGCCGTTGTAGTCGACCGCATAGCCGGGCTTCAGATGCCGACGCGCGGATTCCTCGAGAAAGTCGATCGCCTCGCCGAGGGACGTCCCCGGGGCGAGATTGGCGGTGATCGTCACCGCACGGCGCTGCGCAAAGTGGTTGAGTTCCCGCGCGGCTACGGTCTCGGTGGCAGTCACAAGGCTCGCAAGCGGCACCATGGTGTCGCCGCGCGCCCGCACGAAGATGCTGGAGATATCGCCGGGCGTGGTGCGCTTGGCGGGGTCGACCTGCACGATCACATCGTACTGCTCGCCCTCGCGCTTGAAGCGTGTAACCTGGCGGCCTCCCAGGGAGGACTCGAGCGCACGACCTATGGCCTCGACCGGTACGCCGGCGTCGGCAGCGCGATCCCTGTCGATGCGCACCTTGATCTCGGGCTTGTTCAGCTTGAGATCGCTGTCGACACCCTGCAGCCGGGGGTCGCGCTGCAATTCGGCGAGCATCGGCGCGATCACCTTTTGCATCTGGTCGTGGGTCTCGGAGGTCAGGATCACGAAATTGATCGGCCGCTCGCGCGGTGACTGACCGAGCGAGGCCGGCGCCACCGCGAAGGCGAGCACGCCAGGAATGGATAGCAGCTTCGGCTGCAACTCCTTGATGATGTCCGGTACGCGCCGATCGCGCTGGCTCCAGTCGATCATTCGTGTGAAGGTGATGCCTTGTGCCACGGTCGGCGAACCAGCCACGACAAAGACCCGATCGACCTCCGGCACCGCGCGCAGGATCGACTCGATCTGGCGGGCATGGCGCTGGGTGTAGTCCACCGAAGCCCCGTCGGGCCCGTTGAAGATACCGACGATGGTGGCGCGATCCTCGATGGGCGAGAGTTCGCGTTTCATGCCAGTGAACAGCGTGTAGCTCGCGCCGCCGACCGCCAACCCGATGAGCACCACCAGCCAGCGCACCCGCAGCGTGACTCGCAGCAGCGAGGCGTAGCCACGGACCAGGGCGCCGACGGCGGCATCGATACCGCGCACCAGCAGATTCGGACGGGGCTCATGACGCAACAGCCGCGAGCACATCATCGGCGAGAGCGTGAGCGCAACGAAGCCCGACACCAGCACCGCGCCGGCCAGCGTGAGCGCGAACTCGATGAAAAGGCGGCCGGTTCGGCCGGTGGTGAAGGCGACCGGCGCATAGACCGCCGCCAGCGTGAGGGTCATGGCGATGACCGCGAAGCCCACCTCTCGAGCGCCCTTGAAGGCCGCTTCCCTGGGTGGCATGCCGGATTCGACGTGGCGATAGATGTTTTCGAGAACGACGATCGCGTCATCGACCACCAGCCCGATGGCCAGCACCAGCGCCAGCAGGGTCAGGGTGTTGATCGAGAAACCCGCCGCCAGCATGATCGCGAAGGCACCCACCAGACACACCGGGATGGTCACGAGCGGCACGATGCTCGCGCGGAAGGTGCCGAGAAAAAGAAAGATCACCAGCGCGACAAGCACCACCGCCTCGGCAATGGTCCGGTAGACCGACTGGATCGAACGTTCGATGAACAGCGTGGTGTCGTTGGCGATGTCGACCGTCACGCCCGGCGGCAGTTCGGCACGCAGGCGTGGCAGATCGGCCTTGAGCGCGGCCGCCAGCGTGAGCGGGTTGGCGGTTGCCTGCTTGATCACGCCCAGCGCCACGGCATTGCGGCCGTTGAAGCGCACGTTGGTGCGCTCGTTCTGCGGTGAGAGCGTGACGCGCGCAACATCGCGGACCCGTACCGGGTAACCGTTGATCGTTCGGACGACCACCGATTCGAACTCGGCCACCTGGCGCAGATCGGTCTGGGACACCACCGTGAATTCACGCTGCTGGCTTTCGATGCGCCCGGAAGGCACCTCGATGTTCTGGCGACGCAGCGCATCCTCGACATCGCCTGGTGTCAGACGGAAACCCGCCAGGCGGTCCGGGTCTAGCCAGATGCGCATCGCGTACTGCCGCTCGCCGAAGATGCGCACATCAGCCGCGCCGGGAAGTGTCTGGAGGCGAGGCTTGACCATCCGGCGGGCGATGTCGGAGACCTCGAGCGCCGAGCGGGTGTCGCTCGAGAAGGCCAGCCAGATGATCGGGTTGGCATCGGCCTCGACCTTGGCCACAACCGGCTCGTCGGTTTCCTGCGGCAGCCTCGCACGCACCCGCGCCACCCGGTCCCGGACATCGGCGGCCGCGCCGTCGGGGTCTCGGTCGAGGCGGAAACGAACCGTGATCTGGCTCTGTTCAGGGCGCGAGATCGAGGTGAGGACATCGACCCCCTCGATGCCCGCGATCGAGTCCTCCAGGGGCTTGGTCACCTGCGACTCGATGATGTCGGCCGAGGCGCCGAGGTACTTCGTCTCGACCGTGACCACCGGCTCGTCGATCTTCGGATACTCGCGCACGCCGAGGCGCGAGTACGACACCAGACCGAGCAGCACGATGATCAGCGAGAGCACCGTGGCGAAGACCGGCCGCCGGATGCAGACATCGGAGAGTTGCATGGCGCGAGGCCTCCTGGGTCAGCCGCCTTTGGTCGGCACGTCGGGTGCCTTGCCGGGCGATGTCCCGGACGCTGCCCCCGGTGGCCCCTTGCGCTGCGGGTCGATCACGCGGACCTCGATGCCGTCACGCTGCAGCTTGAGCTGGCCAGCCGTGACGACCATGTCGCCTTCGACCACGCCCGACACGATCTCGACACGGCCGTCCTTGCGAATGCCGGTGATCACCTTGGTCCGAATCGCCTTGCCCTCGACGATTCGCAAGACGAAGCTGTCGGCGCCGATCGGCAGGATGGCTTCCTCGGGAACCACGACCGCCGAAGGCTTGTTCTTCAGGGTGATCCGCGCCTTGGCGAACATGCCCGAGCGCAGGCCTCCCCCCGCGTTGGGCAAACGACCTCGCGCGAGGAGCGACCGCCCATTGGCATCGACCTGCGCATCCAGGGCATCGAGGACCGCGGTGAACGTGCGGCCGGGAAAGGCATCGAACGCAAGCTCGATGGCCTGTCCCCGTCGCAACTGACCGAGGTAGCGCTCCGGCAGGCGCAGATCGACCTTCATGCTGGAGACATCCTCGAGCGTGACGAGATCGGAGCCCTCCCTGACGACGTCGCCCACGCTCACGTTGCGCAGCCCGAGCACGCCGTCAAAGGGGGCGACGATGCGGGTGCGCGCGAACTGGGAGTCGGCTAGCTGAAGCCGAGCCTCCTGGACCTTGAGCGTGGCGGCGGCCTGATCGCGCGCGCTGCCGCTCACGAAGTTGCGGCGGGCGAGGTCGTCGGTGCGATCGAAATTGGAGCGCGCAAGCGCGAGCTCCGCGCGAGCCTGCTCGACCTGCGCCGCAAGAATCGCCCCGTCGAGCTCGACGAGGACATCGCCGCGCCGCACCCTCGCGCCGTCGGCGAAGCCGATACGGACGATACGGCCGGCCATCTCCGGCCGGACGATGACGGTTTCGTTGGCACGGAGGGTACCGACCGCGGCGATTTCATCGGCAAGCGCGACCCTGGCAGCCGGGGCCGCTTCCACACCAACCGGCCCGCGAGGCCCCTTGGCGCCCTTGGCGGCATCGCCGCCTTTCCCCTCGGGCGCCTTGCCCTCGCCACCCTTGCCGGCAGCGCCGATCTCGAGCGCCGGTATGGCGCCCCCGCGATAATGGCCGTAAGCCCACCAGCCAAGCGCCACCAGACCGCCGATGGCCACCACCGACACCAGAATACGCTTCATCCAGGCCCTCTACCCGGCAGCCGCCGCGGTGCCGTCCGGTAAACCGGGCAATCTAACACAGGCCGGTCCCGGGCGCGCGACGCGCTGCGCCGTGGCCATGCCCCTTCCGAAGACCGTCCCATGAGCCACCACGATCCAGCCCCATCGCCCCGGCGCGCGATACTCCCCTCGTCCCCCGTGGCAATCCCGTCTCCCTTACCGGCAGCACGTGCCGCGATCCACGCCATGCCGGCCTCGCGCATCCGGGCGATCGCCAACGCAGCGCTCGACCGGCCCGATGTACTGCCGTTCTGGTTCGGCGAACCCGACGGTGTCACCCCCGTCTTCATCCGGGAAGCCGCGGCGGCTGCGCTCGCACGCGGCGAGACCTTCTACGCGCACAACCTCGGCATCGCGCCCCTGCGCGAGGCCCTCGCACGCTACCTCAGCGGTCTGCATCGGCCGGTGGCGCCTGGACGCGTGGCGATCACCAGTGCTGGCGTCAATGCGCTGATGCTGGCGGCACAGCTGGTGATCGATCCTGGCGACCGGGTTGTGGCAGTGGTGCCGGTCTGGCCCAACCTGACCGAAATCCCGCACATCCTGGGAGCCGAGGTGGTCCGGGTCGGGCTGCAACCGGATGCCACAGGCCTTTGGCAGCTCGATCTCGAACGACTGCTTGCCGCGCTGGTCCCGGGCACCCGAGCGCTGATCCTGAACTCGCCGTCGAATCCGACCGGCTGGGTCATGCCCGAGGATCAGCTGCAGGCGGTCCTCGCTCACACGCGCCGGCTGGGCATCTGGGTGATTGCCGATGAAGCCTACGAGCGGCTGGTCTTCGACGGGCGACGCGCCGCGCCGTCGATGCTCGACATCGCCGCCCCCGACGACCGCTTGCTGGTCGCCAACACCTTCTCGAAGGCCTGGCAGATGACCGGCTGGCGGCTCGGGTGGCTGGTGGTGCCGCCCTCCCTGATCGACGATCTCGGCAAACTGATCGAGTTCAACACTTCCTGCGCGCCGGCCTTCGTGCAGCACGGCGCGATCGCGGCGCTGGACCAGGGGGAAAGCTCGGTGGCCGAACTGGTCGCCAGCCTGCGCGAGCGCCGCGACGCGCTGCACGCGGCGCTCTCGTCGGTACCCGGCGTGCGGGTGGCGAGACCCGAGGGTGCGATGTACCTGTTCCTGCAGGTCCGCGGTGTCGACGACAGCGTGGGGCTGGCCCGGGGCCTCGTCGATGCCGGCCTCGGACTGGCGCCGGGGGCCGCCTTCGGTAACGAGGCGGAGGGCTGGCTGCGCTGGTGCTTCGCCCGACCGGTACCGGTGCTGCGCGAAGGCGCGCGACGCCTCAGGGCGCACCTCGAGGCCCACGGCCTCGGAGGCTGATCGCCGCGCGCCACCCACTGCAGCAGCCGAGACCGCCAGACCGGCTCAGCGCGCGAGCTGGTTCACGCCGAGATTGGCAAGGGCATCGGCGCGTTCGTTGCCCGGGTGTCCGACATGGCCGCGCACCCACCGCCATTCGATCGCATGCGCGGCGGCGAGCGTATCCAGCTCTCGCCAGAGGTCGGCGTTCTTGACCGGTTTTCGGTCCGCTGTGAGCCAGCCGCGGGCTTTCCAGCTGTGGATCCAGCTCGAGATGCCTTTCTGGACGTACTGCGAGTCGGTGTGGATCACCAGCCGGCACGGGCGCCGCAAGGCCTGCAGCGCGCGGATCACCGCGAGCAGCTCCATCCGGTTGTTGGTGGTCTGCGCCTCGCCGCCGAACAGCTCACGCTGGTGCGCGCCCGACTGCAGCAGCGCTCCCCAGCCGCCAGGGCCGGGATTGCCCTTGCAGGCGCCGTCGGTGTAGATGTGGATGGGATCCTGGAGAGTGGTCTCGCTCATGGGGCGCGATGCTACTACCGGTCTGCGCCATCGCAGGCGGCGCCGCGATCCACGCAAGCCGCGCTGCGCTGCGTCCCCGCGACCGCGGCCGGGGCGCCGGCCGGATGCACACGACGCAGTTTGCCGACGAGCCGCAGGCCGCGCACCCGCTTGACGGCCGCGAGCGCGTAGGCGGCCCCGCAGATCGGCCACCAACGATCGCCCGCACGCTCGAGAAAGGCGCTGCGCTCGAGCGCCGCCTGCGTGCGACACGCCGGACGATAGCAGCCATGGAACAGGCCGACAGCATCGAAGGACAGCAGTTCCAGCCAGTCGCGCAGCCGCGGCGGCGTGATCAGCTGCTCGTGCATGGGCAGGAAGCCGCGCGCGAGCGAACGTGGCACGAGTTCGCGCGCACCCCAGAGGCTGACGGGGTTGAAGCCCATCACCACCAGCCGGCCTTCGGGGCGCAGTACGCGGTCAGCCTCGCGCAGCACCTGATGCGGCTCGCGAGAGCATTCGAGGACATGCGGCAGCACCAGCAGGTCCAGGGTCTGGGCGCCAAAGGGCAGCTCGGCGAACTGCTCGATGCGCACACCCGCGATCGCCGGCTCCTGGCATGAGCTCGCGTCGGGTCGCTCGGTCTGGAGCGCAGCCTCAGGTCGTGGCAGCCCGTCGCGCGGACTCCAGGCCAGGATCCGGCGCGAAATCCGGCTGTGCCGCAGGCCGTCGAGTTCCGGAAGGCCGCACTGGACTGCGTAGAAGCCGAAGACCTCGTCGACCAGGCGATCGCACTGCTGCTGCTCCCAGGAGAGCAGATAACGGCCCGCCGGCGAGTCGAGCCACGCGCGCCACCCGGGATCCCAGCCCTGCGTCACGGGGGCTTCCCTATAATCTGACGAGCGAAGGATCTGCCGCAGGGAGTGCGCACGTGTCTGCTCCGACCATCTTCTGTCCGCCGGCCCACGCGCGAGTACGCGCGGTGCCTGCCTTTACCGACAACTACCTGTGGCTGATCCGCGGCAGCGACGGGCGCTCCGCCGTGGTGGTCGACCCGGGCGACGCCGCGCCCATCGACGACGCGCTGAGGCAGGAGGGCCTCGCGTTGACGGCGATTCTACTCACCCACCACCATCCGGACCACGCCGGCGGCGTTCTCGCGCTGAAGGCGGCCTGGGGGTGCCCGGTGTACGGCCCCCGACTCGAGGCGATTCCAGGCGTCGACCATGCGCTCGGCGATGGTGATCGCATAGCGCCGCCCGGGCTCGGTGTCGAATTCGAGGTCATCGCAGTGCCGGGTCATACCCGTGGTCACATCGCCTACTTTGCCGGAGCCCTGCCCGACGACGGACGCCCTGCCCTGTTCTGCGGCGACACCCTGTTTGCCGCGGGCTGCGGCCGGGTCTTCGAGGGAACACCCGCGCAGATGCTCGAGTCGCTCGGGAGGCTGGCCGTGCTGCCCGGCGATGCGCTCGTGTACTGCGCCCACGAGTACACCATGGCGAACCTGCGTTTCGCGCAGGCGGTCGAGCCGGAGAACACGCTGCTGGCCGAACGGGTTGCCGATGCCACGGCGCGCCGCGCCGCAGGGCTGGCGACGGTCCCGTCGACGATCGAGATCGAGCGCTACACCAATCCCTTTCTGCGTGCTGGCGAGCCTGCCGTACGGCAGGCAGCGGAAAGCCGGCTCGGCGAGGCCCCGGCCTCCGATGTCGACTGCTTTGCCGCGATCCGGGCCTGGAAAAACGTGTTTCGATGAGCCATCGCCGGCTTGACCGGTCGCCACCCCTCGCCTAGCATCGCGGCGCGGCGGCCTCGGCCCTGACTCGCCGCGGTTCTCCGGAGGCCCTCTGCCGATGTGTCATCGCCGCGTTCTGTTCGTCATCATGGCTGGCCTCGCCGCAGCCTCGCTCAGCGGTTGTGCGGGCTTGCAGCCACCCGTGGCGACGGACGATGCACCCAGGACGATCGTGACCGAGAACCCGCCGCACGCGGCGGCGAGCGCCGAGCCCCAGCGCGAATCCACGAACACCGCGAGCCGCACGGCGCCTCTCCCGAACGCTGGCGGGCCTCTGTCAATGCCGGCTGACAGCGAGAAAGCGCAGTCAACCCGGAGCGACGCCAGAACCCCGGCAATTCCGGCCCGCGGCGAGCCAGTCGGTGCGATCGCCCCGGCCATCACCGACGCAGGCTCCGCTGTGGCGATCGCCAGCGCCGATCCGCCTCGGGTGGCCGCCGAGATCGATCTCTGGGCCCGCATCCGCGCCGGATTCGCCATGCCGGAACTGGCGTCGCCCCTCGTCGCCGAGAAGGAACGCTTCTATCTCGCGCGGCCGGCCTACCTCGAGCGCATGTTCGCCCGGGGCAGCCGCTACCTCTTCCATATCGTCGAGGAACTCGACAAGCGGGGGTTGCCCACGGAGCTGGCCCTGCTGCCCTTCGTCGAAAGCGCCATGAATCCCGTGGCGCTGTCGCCCGCACAGGCAGCCGGACTGTGGCAGTTCATCCCTTCGACAGGGCGCGCCTACGATCTTCGGCAGGACTGGTGGGTAGACAACCGGCGTGACGTGGTCCAGTCGACCCGCGCCGCACTCGACTACCTGCAGAAGATCCACGCGATGCACGGCAACGACTGGTTCCTTGCGCTCGCCTCCTACAACTGGGGTGAGGGCGCGGTCGCGCGGGCGGTCCGCCGCAATCAGTCCCAGGGCAAGCCGACCGACTATCTCAGCCTGTCGATGCCGGCCGAGACGCGTCATTACGTGCCCAAGCTGATGGCATTGCGCAACATCGTGCTGCGCGCCGAGCAGCTCGGGGTGGCGCTGCCGGCTCTGCCCAACCAACCCTATTTCGCAATGGTCGAGAAGACACGCCCGATCGACCTCGATCTCGCCGCGCGCTTCGCCGGCATGAGTGTCGAGGAATTCGTCGCGCTCAACCCCGCACACAACCGGCCTGTGATCTCGGCCACCCGCAACAACCAGATCAAGCTGCCGGCCGATCGCGTCGAACGCTTCCAGGCGGCCATCGAACAGCATGCCGCCGAGAGCAAGGCCTTCGCGACCTGGGAGCCCTACACGCTGAAAGAGGGCGAGAGTCTCGACAGTCTTGCCCGTCGCGGCGGCGTGACGGTGGCCGAACTGCGCAGGGCCAACGGGCTTCGCGAGGGCTCCCGCATCGTGGCGGGCACGCGACTGCTCGCGCCGCAGGCTTCGGGCAACATCGATGAAGCCCGACTCGAGCATTTCGTGGCGCCAAGGGTCTACGAGCAGATCGAGCAGCCGGCTCGTTACCACACCGTGGGCAAACGGGAGTCGCTCGCCTCGATTGCGAGCCGCTACCGCGTCTCGGCGGCGACGCTTGCCGCCTGGAACAATCTTCGAGATGGCGTCACCCGAGGCGCTCGCCTGCTCGTGCAGCCCGCGGGGACGCAGACCCTGCTCACCACCGAGGAAGGCGAGCGTTCGGTGGTTTCGCAAAGCGTGGTCCACAGGGTTCAGACATTGCGGGACGAGAGCGGTCAGATGCCCAGACGCGCCTCCGCCAAAGCGCGCGACGGCACTGTCCGGGCGGCTCATGCGGCCCCGGGAACATCCAAGGCCACCCGCAAGCCGGCCCCCGCACCGCGTGAGGCCGCGCGCGCGCGCGCAACCGGCCAGACGACCCAGGCGAAGCGCCAGGCTGCCTCCCGGACCTGAGGCTTACTCCAGCCGGAAACTGAAAGGCACCTCCACCAGGTACTCCTGGTCTTCCGGCGGAAACTCATACTGCCGAAGCGCCGCTTCGACCGCCCGATCGAAAACCCCTCGGGGGCGTGCCGAGACGATGACCACCCCCGTGACGCGACCGTTGCGGCCAACGGTCGCGCGGGCGAGGACCTCGCCTTCCACATCGTCGCGCAAGGCCTGCTGGGGGTAGACCGGCCGCACCACCCGCAGCGGCGCCACCCCCCGCCGAAGGGGCGCGCGAACCGCGGCGGGCGCCGGGTTCTGCGCTCCGGTAGCCACCCCGGGCGAGCCGCTCCCCGCCGTAACACCGCTTGACGAAGGCGCCGTGACCGCAGCCAGGGGTACCGGAGCTGGCGCCGCGGACGCCGGCGGCGCGGCCGGGGCCGGTATCGCCGGCTCGGGAGCAACGATCACCGCCGGCGACGTGGGCGCAGCCGCGAGTACCCTGGGCGGCTGTGCCTGGACGGGCGGCAACACCGGAGCCGCCACGACAGGCGGTAGGGGCGGTGGCGGTGGCGGTGGCGGTGGCGGTGGCGGTGGCGGTGGTGGCGGCCTCGTCGGCTGGACGACCGACTCGGCGATGAGACGCGCCTCGACCGTACGGATCTCGGGTGCCGGATCGCGCCGTACGAGGCCCGCCAGCAGGGCCCAGCCGGCGACCACATGGACGCCGACCGCAACCCCGATCCCGGCGAGCCGGCGCCCCGACAGGCCCGGGCGAGCCAGAAAGGGATCGGCGCTCACTCGGCGAACTGCTCCGAGCCGAGTACCGCGATGCGGGTGAGTCCTGCCCGGGAGGCGGCCGCCAGCACCGCGGCCACCGAGGCATAGCGCACCGCACGATCAGGCCGCAGATGAAGTTCCGGCTGTACCGTTCGCCCGGCGGCGTCGGCCATCCGCTGCTGCAGTTCCTCGGGACCGGCAAGGACGCTCGCCTGCCAGCGGACGGAGCCATCAGGCGCGATGTCGATGCGAATCACCTCGGGCTTGTCCACGGTCAGCGACGCTGGCCGAGTCGGCATCGCGAGATCGATCGAGTGCAGCTGGATCGGGATCGTGATGATCAGCATGATGAGCAGGACCAGCATCACGTCGATCAGCGGCGTGGTGTTGATCTCGGCCATCACCGCGGGCTCGTCGGCCTCGGCATCACGATCCGGGGGAACCGCCATCGCAGCGCTACCGGGCGTCGGGCTCGGTGACGAAGGACACCCGCTCGATGCCGGCCCGCTGACACGCGAGCAGCACACGGCCGACAGCCTCGTACCGCGCGTCGAGATCGCCCCGGATCTGGAGCTCGGGCTGGGGGACGCGGGACGCGACGCGGCGCAGCCGTTCGGCCAACGCACCGGCATCGGCCAGCCGGCTGTCCTGCCAATACACACCACCCTCGCGATCGATGCTGAGCACCACCGTCTCGACGCGGGTCTCGCGGATCTCGACCCGCTCGCGCGGCAGATTCACCGGCACCGTGGCGGTCACCACCGGAATCGTGATCAGGAAGATGATCAGCAGCACCAGCATCACGTCGACCAGGGGCGTGGTGTTGATCGTCGCGATCACGCCGTCGTCATCGTCGGCACCCTGGGATTGCGGCGCGATCGCCATGGCGAGTGCTCAGCCGGCCCGGGCAATCGGCGCGTCGACGGATCCGCCAGCCAGCCAGCGCTCATGCAGATCGGCCGCGAAGGCGCGGACCTCCTCCATCACCGCCCGGTTGCGGCGCACGAGCCAGTTGTAGCCGAGAACCGCAGGCACCGCGACCGCCAGACCGATGGCCGTCATGATGAGTGCCTCGCCCACCGGCCCGGCCACCTTGTCGATCGACGCCTGACCCGCCACGCCGATCGCGGTCAGCGCGTGGTAGATGCCCCAGACCGTCCCGAAGAGCCCGATGAACGGGCTGGTGGAGCCGACCGTGGCGAGCAGCGCGAGGCCCTCCTGCGCGCGCGACTGCACCCGATCGCCGGCACGCCGCAGACCGAGCGAAAGCCAGTCGTCGAGCGAGATGCGCGCCGACACCGGCCCATGCCGACGCAACGCATCGAGGCCGCGCTCGGCCACATGGCGAAAGGGGCTGCCAGGCATGAGCTCCGCCAGCAGCACGGCATCGCTCGACGCGCTTTCGAGGGCGCGCCGCGCGGCACCAGCCTGGCGCAGCATGCGCGACTGATCGATCGCCCGGGTGATGATCACGTACCAGCTGGCGATCGACATCAGCAGCATGATCAGCAGCACCACCTTCGCAACCGCGTCGGACCCGGCCCACAGGGCTGCCAGGCCGTAGGGATTGACCGGATCCGTGGCAGCCCTCGCAGGCTGAGGCAGCGCGGCGATGGCCGCTGCGAGCAGCAGTCCGAGACCACGGGCAGACGACGGACGGGAACGACTCGCGGGCATGGCTGTTCCGTGCTTGCGTCGGGCCTGGGGATCGGCACCGACCACCGAAAACGCGATTCTAATCGGAGGGCCTCACGGCGCATCTGCGCGGCCGCCTTCGTGTCACCCGACGCCGCACCTGCCTCAGGTCCGAGCCGTCGACGGGACATGCGAGAATCGGCGGCTGATCCGTCCATCGCGCCGAGGGCGCACCAAGGAATCGTCATGGCCATCCTCGCTGGCAAGCGCATCCTCATCACCGGTCTGCTGTCGAACCGCTCCATTGCCTACGGCGTGGCACGCGCCTGCCATGCGCAGGGCGCCCAACTCGCGTTCACCTATCAGAACGAACGCTTTCGCGAGCGCGTCATCGATCTGGCAGCGGGCTTCGGCTCCGACCGGGTCTTTCCGTGCGACGTCGCCGACGATACCCAGATCGACGAGCTCTTCGGATACCTCAGTCAGCACTGGGACGGCCTCGACGGTCTGGTGCATGCCATCGCCTTCGCACCGCGCGAGGCGATCGCCGGCGATTTCCTCGAAGGTCTTTCGCGGGAGGCCTTCCGGGTCGCCCACGATGTTTCGAGCTACAGCTTCGCGGCGCTCGCCAAGGCCGCGCTTCCACTGATGACGGGGCGCGGGGGCTCCCTGCTCACCCTCACCTACCTCGGCGCCGAACGCATGGTGCCCAACTACAACACGATGGGGCTGGCCAAGGCGAGTCTCGAGGCGAGCGTGCGCTACCTCGCCGAAAGCCTCGGACCGCGCGGGCTGCGCGTCAACGGCATCTCGGCGGGCCCGATCCGCACGCTTGCCGCGAGCGGCATCAAGGGCTTCTCGCGCATGCTGTCGCTGGTCGAGAGCAGCGCGCCGCTGCGCCGCAACGTCACCATCGACGATGTCGGCAACGCGGCTGCCTTCCTGCTGTCCGAACTCGCCTCGGGCATCACGGCCGAGATCACCTACGTCGACGGCGGATTCAACGCCGTGATGAGCGGGGTGGGCGGCGGGTCCGACACCGACGCCGCGAGCTAGCGGGCCGCTGCCCCGATGCCCGATCAGGCCGTCGTCCGCCTCGAAGGCGTCGGTCGCCAACTCGGCGAGCGCTGGATCCTGCGCGGCCTGTCGCTCGCCATCCGGCAGGGCGAGCGTGTGGCGCTGCTCGGCGAGTCGGGATCCGGCAAGTCCACCCTGCTGAACCTGATCGCCGGGCTCGAACCCGCCGACGAGGGCCACATCGAGGTCGCGGGCGAGCGTGTCGATGGATGCAATCCGGATGCGGGCGCTGCGCTGCGCGCGCGCCATCTCGGCTTCGTCTTCCAGGCCTTCCACCTGATTGCGCACCTGAGCCTCGCGCAAAACATCGCGGTCCCGCTGCTGCTGCTTGGCACCGCACAAGGCGAGTCGCTCGCGCGGGCCCGCGCGCTGCTCGAGCGCCTCGGGCTCGGTCACCGCGCCGATGCGCGGCCCACCGAGCTCTCCGGTGGCGAGCAGCAGCGGGTGGCGCTGGCGCGCGCGCTCGTCCATCGGCCTGCCCTCGTGCTCGCCGACGAGCCTACCGGCAATCTCGACCCGGCTTCGGCCGAACGCGCGCTCGGCCTGCTGCGCGACGAGGCGCGGGCCGCCGGCGCGGCGCTCCTGATGGTCACGCATTCGGCGCAGGCTGCCGGCTTCTGCGAGCGTCGGCTCGAACTGCATGACGGCAGCCTGCGCAACGCCTGACCGCGGCGCGACGAGGCGCGCCCGGCTTGCCCTGCTGGGTTGGCTGCTGCACGCGCAGTGGCGCCAGCAGCCGGCCCGCCTGACCTGCGCCGCGATCGCGATCGCGATCGGGGTGAGCCTCGGACTCGCGATCGATCTCGTCAACCGGAGCGCCGTCGGTGAATTCTCGCAAGCGCTTGCGATCGTCAATGGCGAGGCGCATGCCAGCATCGCGGCGCGCGGCCCTGGCTTCGATGAGCAGCTGCTCGACGAGGTCCTCGCCGATCCGGCGATCGCGCGGGCCAGCCCGATCGTCGAGGCGACGCTGCACCACGGCGGACACGGCATCCGCGTGATCGGCATCGATGCCATGCGCGCAGCGGAGGTCACCCCCGGCCTGCTGCCGAGTACCGATCCCGCAGGCTCACGCTCCGATCTCTTTGCCGACGATGCCCTCTTCCTGTCGGCCGCTGCGCAGCTCGCCTGGCAGGTGGCACCCGGCGAGAGGCTGCGTCTTCGTCACGGTACCGAGACGATCGCGCTGCGGGTTGCGGGTCAGGTTCCTGGCGCATTGCCCGACCAGGAAATCGCCGTGATGGATCTCGGTGCCCTGCAGTGGCGTATCGGCTCGATGGGAAGGCTGAGCCGGATCGATCTGCGTCTGGCTGACGCCGCCGATGCCCAGAGCGTTGCAGCGGCCTGGCGTACCCGACTGCCCGCCAACGCCTGGTGGACGACGCCGCAGGCCGGCGAGCGCCGGATGTCGAATCTCTCCCGAGCCTATCGGGTCAACCTGTCGGTGCTCGCGCTGGTCGCCCTGCTCACGGGCGGCTTCATCGTGCATGCGACCATGACCCTGGCCACTGCCCGGCAGCTGCCGGTGCTCGCGCTGCTCGCCATGCTGGGGGCCCGCCCGCGCTTCGTCCTCGGCTGTGTGCTCGCACAGGGCCTGCTACTCGGCGGCATCGGTTCGCTGATCGGCCTCGTCGCCGGAATCGCGCTGGCTGCGGGCCTGCTTGCCACCACCGGTGCGGATCTCGGCGGGGGTTACTTCCTGGCGCGCTCGACCAGCCTCGCCCTGGACGCATGGCCGCTCGCGGTCTACGCCGGACTGGGTCTCGGTACGGCGCTGCTGGCGAGCCTGGGCCCGGCACTGGGGGCGCGCCGGATGGCACCGACCCGGGCGATACGGCTCGGTGGCGAACTGCCCCCGACGATGCTGCGCGCAAGCCCGTGGCTGGCGCTGCTGCTTGCGCTCGCGGGCGCGGGCCTCTGCACCCTGCCCGCCCGCGAGGGGCTGCCGCTTGCCGCCTATGCGGCGATCGCCTGCTGGCTCTTCGCGGGCATCATGCTCGTCGGCCCCCTGACGCGTGGCGTCAGCCAGCTCGCTGCGCTCGCGCAGACCCGGCTGTGGCGGATGCCCGCTGCCTGGCTTGCCCTGCAGCGCGTTCGTGCGACGCCGGGCTCGGCATCGGTCGCCCTCGCCGGTATCGTCGCCAGCCTGGCGCTATCCAGCGCGATGACGATCATGGTCGACAGTTTCCGCCACTCGGTCAGCCACTGGCTCGACACCGTCCTGCCGGCCGATCTCTACGGACGGCTGGCGACACGCGCCGCCGGCGCCGGGCTGCCAGCCGACTGGCAAGATCGGGTGGCTGCCACGCCGGGCGTCGCCGGCGTCGAGTTCCTGCGCACCCAGGAACTCGCGCTGCATCCCGAGCGGCCGCCGGTGGCGCTGCTCGCCCGACCGGTCGATCGCCTGGCACCGCACGCAACGCTGCCGCTGATCGGCGCCTCGATCACGGTCGCCGCCGGCGAACGTCCGGTCTGGATCAGCGAGGCGATGGCGCGGCTCTATGGGCTGAGCCCCGGCAACCTGATCGAACTGCCTCTGGGCGCGTCGACGCAAGCTTTCCGGGTCGGGGGCGTCTGGCGCGACTACGCCCGCCAGCATGGCGCGATCGTCATCGAGCGGCGCGACTTCATCGCACTGACGAATGACGACGCGGCCTCCGACATCGCCATCCGCCTCGCGGCCGGCACCGACGAAAACACCGTGATCGCCGCGCTGCGCGCAGGTCTTCCCGACGCCGACACGATCGAGTGGCGAAGCGCCGCCGATATTCGCGCGATATCGTTGCGGATCTTCGATCGCAGCTTCGCGATCACCTACCTCCTCGAGGCCATCGCGATCGCCGTCGGGCTGTTCGGTGTGGCGGCAACCTACGCCGGCCAGGCGCTCGCGCGCGCCCGGGAGTTCGGCATGCTGCGTCATCTCGGTGTCAGCGCCGGACGCATCATGCGGATGTGCGCGGTGGAGGCCACGATGCTGCTCGCCTGCGGCGCTGCCTGGGGCCTGAGCCTTGGTGCCGCGATCGCCTGGGTACTCGTCCATCGGGTGAATCCCCAGTCCTTCAACTGGACGATGGACATGCGCTGGCCATGGCCGGTGCTAGCCGCCACCTGCGCGGCACTGGTGCTGCTCGGCGTTACCGCAGCCATGGCGGCCAGCCGAGCCGCGATCTCGACGGCGCCGATCCGTGCCGTGCGGGAGGACTGGTGAATTCAGCGCGGCGTGCGGGGCTCGCCTGGCTGCTGGCCGCACCGGGCGTCGGGGCGCTTGCCCCGGCGCGAGGAGCCACGACGGATCAGCGCACGCCGGACGACGGGTGGCTGGTGCCCGCGTCGAAGGCCTTTGCCGTCGTCCGCCCCGATACCCGCCTTCGATTCCCGGTCGATCATGGTGCGCACCCGGATTTTCGTACCGAGTGGTGGTACGTCACAGCCTGCGTCACCAGCGAAGGCCGGATGCTCGGCGTGCAGATCACCTTCTTTCGCAGTCGAACGGTGCACGATCCCGCGAATCCGAGCCGCTTCGCACCGCATCAGCTTCTGCTGGCCCATGCCGCCATCGCCGACGCCGCCCATGGCAGACTGCGTCATTCGCAGCGAAGCGCCCGCCTGGGATGGCGTGACAGCCGGTGCGCGCGCCACGATACCGATCTCGCCCTGGGCGACTGGCAGCTGCGGCGAAGTGTCGACGATCGCTACACCACGCGGGCGGAGGGTCGGGACTTCGCACTCGATCTCGTCTTCGAGCCCGCAGGCCCGCCCTGGCTCCAGGGTGACGCAGGGTATTCGCGCAAGGGTCCCGACGCCGGGCGCGCGAGCCACTACTACAGCCGAGCCGGTCTTCGGGTCGGCGGAACGCTGCGCCTCGACGGCCGGCCGCTGCGGATCGACGAAGGCGTCGCGTGGCTCGATCATGAATGGTCCTCCGAAGTCCTCGATCCGCGCGCGGTCGGCTGGGACTGGGTAGGCCTGAACTTCGACGACGGATCAGCGCTGATGGCCTTCAGGATCCGGGGCCAGGAGCAGTCGGTGCTCTGGACCCATGGCCGGTGGCGCAACGCCGGCAAGGCTGCATCGAGCGTGCGCTTCGAGCCTCTGCGTGCCTGGCGCTCGCCGCGCAGCGGTGCGAACTATCCGGTCGCGATACAACTGGTGGTCGATGGGCGAACGCTCGAGCTGCAGCCGCTGCTCGTCGATCAGGAACTCGATGCCCGCAGCAGCACGGGCGGCTTCTACTGGGAAGGCGCGATGCGCGTGCTCGAGGCCGGCCGCAGCGTCGGCCGCGGCTATCTCGAACTCACCGGTTACGCGGCGCCACTTCGGCTCTGAGGGTCCGCGCCGAGCGCGCGCCAGCCGCCTGCCGCCTACCGCACCAGCTGGTTGATCTCGATGATCGGCAGCAGCACCGCAAGCACGACGAGCAGCACGATGCCGCCCATCACCAGGATCAGCAGCGGCTCGAGCACGGTCGTGAGTGCAAGGGCGCGCCGCTCGGTCTCCGAGGACAGGGTGGCGGCCGAGCGCTCGAGCATCTCGGCAAGCTGGCCGGTTGCCTCGCCGCTGGCGATCAGGTGCAGCATCATCGGCGGGAAGCGGCCGCCGGCCGCAAGCGCTCGCGACAGCGGAGCACCCTCGCGTACCCGCGCGATCGCGTCCTCCACGTTGGCGCGCATCGCATCGTTCGACAGGGTGCGCGCGCCCGCCTCGAGGGCCCGGATCAGCGGCACGCCGCTCGCACTGAGGATGGCCAGCGTCGAGGCGAACCGGGCCGCCT
>Ga0315902_10005352_pt1 | contig 18138 bp, 31 predicted proteins | sample LakEriMetagenome_9_FD_203523 | JGI IMG/M metagenome (GOLD analysis project Ga0315902, IMG submission 203523) | Freshwater fungal communities from buoy surface, Lake Erie, Ohio, United States - Buoy 12 MA117 | ecosystem: Environmental > Aquatic > Freshwater > Lake > Lake biofilm | place: USA... | reverse complement strand
CTGATTGGCAGGCATCTCTGGACGTCAGGAATTGTCTGAGTGCTTCGTTTGTCATGCTTCCCCCCTCATTCGCTGCTTAATCGTCTCCTCGGCGATCTCTCGCGAGGCATATGGACCTGTGGTGAACCGGAATAGTTCTCGACCCGGCCATTCCTCGATCATAATTTGCTCGAGCCAGCCGTCCGCGCCGGGTTCCGCCCACATGCGGATCAGGCACCCACCTAACGTATAGTAGCCGGGGCGGGTCATACCGTCACCGCCTCGTCTACGTTGAAGACATCGTCTTCGTCCTCCTCCTCATCGAGCGCATCCAGATCCACGTCCACATAGCCCCGCAGCACCGGGAGCGCCGCGATCCGCGCCGGTAGTGGCGACAACTCAGATCGAAGTGCCATTAATGTACGTCTCCTTTGGCGCTTGCGCCTGACATCACGGACTGCCTGAACGAGTTCAGCTCGGCATCGACCTCGCGGATGATTGCGGCTTCCTGGCCTGGATTGCTCGCGGCGAAGTTCAAGATCGAAAGCATGGCCGTGGCCCCCGCAAAGAAGGCCTGCCGGCACTCCCGCCGCTGCACGGCCCCGGCATCCTGCGGGATAACCTTCTTCGCGTAGTCGTTGTACACTTCCTCGATCCGGCGACGGTTAGCCATGGACGACCTCCGCCGCGGCCGCCGCCGCCGAGCTCTTCTTCCTCTGCTCGTACTGACCGATCGACCAGCAGATCGCCCGGATCAGCCAGATGTAGCAGGAGAGGTACACCTCCCCGCTGATTTCATGCGTGTCGACGAAGCAAAAGCCATCGTGCTCAAACTGGTCGACCTGGCGCCGGACGTACGACTCGTCGTCGCGCCATTCGATTTCGCTCTCAAGCTTGTCTTCGATTTCTTTCCTGTGCTCGCCCACCACGCCGTAATCCTGCAGACTGTCGACAAGCGCTTGCTTGAACACGTCTCCGTCCCACACCATGGCGCCGGAGGAGCTTTGGCGCGCCAGCGCTTGGATCTTCTCCGCCCAGTAGTGTGGATTGATCTTTGCCGGATCGCTGGAAAAGAACTTGAACATATCCTCAATCCGAGAAAACGACACCGAACCCATATCGCCACGGATGAGCAGTAAGTCCGGAGCAGTGACGATATCGAACCAATGAAGCCAGATCGGGTTCTCAGCGCGCCTGCAGCGCAAGTGCCGGTAGAAGCCCTGGTCCAGCAGGACTTCGACCGTATGGGTCTCGACGTCTTTCAGAAACTCTTCGAGTGAAGGTTTGTACTCGCTCATGGCACCAGCCCCAGTTCAATCGCCCGCTCCATGAAGCTGCTGAACGCCCGCTCCGGGCTCCATGGCGTCGCGACGGAGATATCGACAGACCCGATATCCACCAGCCACCGTTGCCAATCCGGACGCAACGGCGCCATCAGGTCGGCCGCCTCGATCGCCAGCATGATCGCGTCGGCTTTCTTTACCTCTTCCGGTTGGACGTTGGGCAGTCCGAACTTGGCGCAGATCGCTGCCTGCAGCCGGGTCTCCGCCTCCCGGTACGCCCCGAACGCATCCTGATTCTTCAGCGGCCGGCTGACGTCGGAGATATAGGCCTCGCTGGCATCGTGCAGCAGCGCCCAAAGCGCATGCTCCGGCGGAACGATCCGGGAGCAGTGAACCGAGTGCTCCGCTACCGAGTAGAACTTCCGGGTGTGCCCGGTGAACCGGCACAGGTTCGAGAGCGCCCGGGCGATGTCGACCAGGTCAACCTCCTCCGGCCGCGGGTCGAGCGGGTACATCGCCAGCCCCGTGTACGTCTGAATCCAGTCTCCGTGCCTCATTTCTTGCCTGCCTTTTTCGCCGCGGCCGTAGGCGTCGATCAGGTCTTGTGTGGGCACGGCGTGCCCGTCGAGTTCGATTGTGCTCATAGTGTCCTCCTCATAAAAAGCAGCGGGGCGGCCCCGCCTCCAAATACCACCGTCTCCCCCGCCTCGAGGCGGGGAACGGCGGCAATTAATTCGGCGTCGTCCGGGTTGGCGTCGAGCAGTTCGGCCAGGTCGATAAACTGCTCAGCAGCGTCGAGGTGTTCGGTGTCGGAGAGGCGGATCAGCATGACGCCACCGCCCTCCGCGCCGCCCACATCACCGCCAGCCGCAACTCCCGCGCCGGCATCCGCTCGTAGGCGGGGGCCAGTTCGGCGACAGTGGCCCATCCGCGCTCGAGCGCGTCGGACATCCCCGTGGCGTGGCACCAGGAGCGTATCCCAGACTCACACGCGCCGAACTTCCGCACGTCGGCGAGCGATACGCGCAGGTCAGGGTATTTCCGCACCGGCAGACGGGGAGGCGCCGCCGTAGCGCCCGCCTGCTGCCGAGCGATCCCCCGCAGGGCGCCCGCCGCATCTGTCCCGTGATAGCTGGTCGCGCCGCAGACGGCGAGCACGCCCCGCTCGACGGTCGCCGAGTATCCGCGCCCCCGCTCCACCCAGGCGGCGGCGTACAGGTCCACGTCCCCGACACGGTCCAGGTGCCGCGCCTCGAGCGTGCACAGGCCGTCGACCACCGCCAGCCTGCGCCGCTCCACCGTGCGGAGCCACTCCCGCGGAACCTGGACCCGTAGGTATAGCTCGGTTGCGGCCCAGCCGCGGAATTGGCCGCGGTACACGTCCCGGTTGGCGGATTTGCTGACCGTGAGCCCCGCCGCGCCGAACGTCACCCAGATATTCGCGCCGCCCGCCGCCTGCTGAGTCCACGCGAGGCCCGCCTGGATGGCTGCATCGGTCCTCCGCAGGAGGCGCTGCTCGAGCGTCCCCGTGGGCAGGGGGGCGCCGGGGTCACCGGCCTGCTTCCGGCGCGGCCAGCCGTGCGTCCGCCTGCGGCGCTGCTGGCGCTGCACAACGGCGGCCTCCTGCCGGCGGATCTCGGCGAGGATGTCCCGCGCCTGCTTCGGCCCCGCGCCCAGGTTGGCGCGGATGGCGACCAGGGTATACGGGTGGCCCGCGTGGCCCGCGTGGCGATAGTCTGCTGCTGTTTTCTGTATCATAGTCTCCTCGTTTGGTTTATGGCTTGGGGGCGGGCGGCCGCCCCGTGGTGGGTATTACGCTCGCTCCCCCCGCACCCGCTCAATCAGCGCCTCGATGCGCCGCCATTGTCTGTCACTGATTCCGTCGCCGTTGTCGGCTGCCCCCACCAGCGATTCCAGCGCCGCCAGCAGCTCGGGGGCGGCGGCAATCAGGCGGGCATTGCGCGACGTCTCTCCGGGGCTCAGGCTGCTAATCATCTCGCGCACCGTCTCCGGCGCGTCCTCGCCCAGGTGCTCGCGCTCGGGCTCGCGTACCATGATGGCTATGTTCTTTACGTACCAGGTGGTCATAGTTTTCTCCTTTACTAAATCAACTCCACCCCAACGAACAGCATCCCCGCCCCGCCAATCGCAACCCAGCCCCTCCCCGATTGCGCGTATATCCCGCTGCGCGTTGCCCGGAACGAACCCGGGCGTCGGTATTTGGTCGCGCGCGTCATGGTGGCGACCACTACGGCGCCGCCGGTCGACAGGTGCGCCTCCATTGAGGCGACCAGGCGGCGGTTCTGGTGCCAGTGGAGATATCTATTCGCCTTCACTCCCCACCCCCCATCATCACCGCCAGATCGTCCCCGCCGGCGGCTACCAGGCGGCGGTATGTCTGCTCTTGCAGGATGCGCCCACGGAGAGCGGGTTCCTCCCGCACCCCCGACGTCACCACCTCGACGGGCAGCCCCGTCCGGCGAGCGATGCGGCGGGCAATCGTCCTCGACGGAGTGACCGGACGGTCAGACCGTACGTCCACCTCCATCCATGCGTCTCTCACCGCTTGCCGATAGCGGCGGCGGGCGTTGGTTACTTTTTCTTTCATTAAATCCTCCCTAGTGTCCACAGCACGGGTAGTCTATGCACCCGCACGATACCCGTCCGCCCCGAATTCGGCCCTGTCCGCCTCGACTATCTCTGTGAGGATTTCTCCGCACAACATATACTGCTCAACACTCAGAACTATCATGCTCACCTCCTATCTCGTCCGGCTAAGTCGTTTAGATCGCTTGCCTGACAAAACCAGATTACACCCGTTTTTCTGGATTGCAAGATTTTTTTCCAGTAAAATCATTTAATGCAGGACCTCATCAGGCAGCTAAAACAGGACACGATTGTCCAGTATCCGCGAGAGGTTGCTGCCGCACTAGAGGATATCCCGGTTAAACACAGACGATTTATCATTCTCACTGCATGTGGCGTTAGCAGGTTAGATGCATACAGGGAAGCATATAATCACACACTCGAAACACCAGATAATGTGATATCGGCAAGCGCAAGTAGGTTGATAGCGATAGACTCAAATAAACGTGCGCTAGATGCTGTTACCCGCTGGATAGAGTCTAGGACTATTGGTACGGATAGTACTGCGGCTTCGCAGTACTGTTATGACCGTTGGCTAGAGTTATCGCGTCACGAGTCGCCCGGAGTTGCGCTCAGGGCGACTGAGTTGATTGCCCGCGCTGCCGGAATGTTCGTCTCGCGTTCAGAGGTACGCCACATCCATGCACTCGATACGGAATCCACTGAGTCACTATTCAGAAATATCCTAGGCGATCTAGGCATAGGAGATACCATAGATGCTGCCTTTTCAGTGGAAACCCAATCAAATCAATCACTTGCAACGCCTAGCCTAGGCTCTTCGTCGTGCCCCGTGTGCGGCCAGGTGATCAAATAACGCGCCAGCGCGTGCCCGCACGCGGCTTCGATTAACGCGCCCGCGGGAGGACCCACCCCGCCGGCACCCCCCTCAGCCTGGCGGCCGCCCGCCCGCGTGTAAACATACGTCCCCACACTCCCGATTTCTGATTTTTTCGCTTCCCCCCGCTCCCGATTCCCCCGTTTTTCGATTTTCGCGCTCTAGCGCCCCGCCACGCAATCGATCACCACGTTCAGCCTCCAACTACCAGACGTCCTTCTCCGATGCGCTGGCGCCCCGTTTACGCTTCATTGCTGGCGTTGTTTTTATCCAGACCCCCACCCGGTTTTGATTTTCCGCCGGCTGCTCGATCCCCACCCTCGGAACGGCGGAACGCGGGAACAGCAATTTCCTATTGTAGGTATATTTTTTTTTTTTTATACCCTATATATACTATACTCTATACCCTATAGCTTATATATATATCCTGTTCCATATGTTCCAATATAAATAAGTATATATAGAATGAGAGAGATAGCTGGAAAATTGGTGTCGAAAACAGGTCTTCCAGGAGGCGTTCCGGGGTGGGGTAGGGTTCCAGTGAAGGCGAAGATTAGGCGAAAGGGTGTTGGAACGGGAGGGCGAGAGGGCGAGAGGTGAGCGGGGCTACCCCCCCCCGCTCAGATCAGCCGCACTCCCATGACCGCTCGGCCTTTCTTTAGGTTGATCCAGACCGGGTTCGGGGTGATCTCGAATCCGGCGGACTTGAGGCAGCCAACGAAGAACTTCGGGGAGACCGTCTTGCCCGCCCAGCGGCAGTAGCTTTCGCGGAGGGTCGTGACGAACACGCGGGCTTCCGGGTCGCGCTCGCATGCCTCGTTGATCCACTCGAGGACGGGGTTCTGCTCGTTGCGGTACTCCTCGATCTGGGCTGCCCCCGCTGACGTGAATCGCCCATCGCGCTGGTAGAGACGTTGTGCTCCTTCGAGGGCCCAGAGGAGAATGCCCTCGATCTCGTTGCGGAGTTCGTCCCAGACTTTTTTGTTCTGCTCGGACTCCGGGATGACGTGGTTGAACTGGATGAGCAGCAGCCGGTTGAACGTACCCCTGGATCGGTCGTTGATGGCCGGCAGGTTGTTGGTGACGATGACGTGCTTGGCGATGGGGATGTCCATGATCGCCGGCAGAAACTTCTCGTCGAACTGGATCGGCTCCTCGGTGGAGACAAGGGTTTTGAAGCCGCCGTCGGCGATCATCGCGTCGGTTGGAAGTTCGGTTAAAGCGTTGATTAGTTTGCCCCTTAGGGGTGCGCGTTTGCGCGGGTCGTCCATGTCCTGAACGGAGACGGCGCACATATTTTCCGCGCCGACGAGTTCGCGGAGCAGGAATGGGATGGTGCTCTTTCCGCAGTTGGATTCGCCATAGCAGAGGAGTGCTTTTTTGTATCTGGCGTGAGACATCAGGCAGTAGCCGAAGAACTCCTGAAGGGCGAGTTTTTTGGCTTCGCCGTCGTCGTCCCCTCCGAAGTAGGTGTCGAGGCAGCGCATGAGGCAGCCGGCGGAGGCGGCGGGCTGCAGGGGGACCGGGACGCAGGCCTGGAGGTAGTCCTCAGGGTCGTGCGGCCGGAGCGTGAGAGTGTCGCTGCGGAGATCGACGACGCCGTTGCCGACGGCAACCTCCCACGGCTGGAGCAGCCGCCACTGCTGCGTTCTGCGGTAGGTGGTGGCGCGGATGAAGTCGGCGACCTCGGCGCGTCGGCGCTGGGTGGTCCAGGCGCTGCCGTCGCGCTCGGCGGCGAGGGATTTGAGGCGCTCAGTGGTGATCTGCTGCCAGTGGGTGACTCCGTATTCGTAGAGCAGCCCATCGACGTTGATGACGCGGTGATCGGCGAGAATGGCGTCGGCGATGGCGTTGGGCTTGATTTTCGGGTTGCCGGATCCGTCGTCGTCTGTGTTATCAGGAAATGTGAGTTCGTTTTTATCAGGAAATGTGAGTGCGTTGCTATCAGATTTTCTGAGTGTGATGTTCGGCGAATACCTGCTTATAACCCACTCGACGATCCGCCTTACGTTAAGGTCGGGCGGGATCTCCTCGCAGGTTTGGGCGGCGCGGAGGACCCGGTTGAGGATCTCGTCCTCGGGGATGCCGCGGGCGCGGAGGGAGGATGCGTACCTGAACAGCGTGGTGTGCTGTGTTCCCTTGCGGATGGACGGGGGCAGGCTGAATCGGCTCTGCGGGGAGGGCTGGCGGCGCTCAGAGGTGGCGACGAGGGCGAGGAGCCAGTCGGGGGCTGCGGTGAGCAGCGACCGGGAGGGGGGCTCGTCGAGGTCGAGCCACTGGTAAACGTGCCCGCTTGGATGCACCGACGGCGGGGCGACGACGTAACCGCCGGAGCCGCGGATATCGACTCCGGGGGCGACCTGGCCGGCGCTGTTGCGGACGCTCGTGTTCGGCGGGAGGGCGTAGAACAGGTGGCGGCCCTTCGCAGTGATGGCGGTGAGGGTGTCGGGGAGTTCGTTGGCGTCGGCCCACAGCGCGGCGGCAGGACCATCGAGATCGACGACGAAGAAGCCATGGCCCGTGGCGATGCCGATATTGGCGTCGGGGATCTGCTCCCACCACTCGCGGATGCGGTCGGCGTCGAAGGTGGCGTCCTTGCAGCCGTGCTGGGATGCGGGGATTTTGTCCCTCCGCTTGAGGGGGTGGACGGGCCAGCCGGCGCGGGCGTAGGAGATGGCGGCGTCGGCGAGGGTGATGTTGGTGGGGGTGTTAAAGGGGGTCACGAGATTTTCCTGAGTAGCGGGAGCGTGGAGGTAAGTAGGAGTAAAGGGTTCACGAGATTTTCCTGAGTAAAGGGGAAGAAATTTTCCTGAGTAGCAGGTTCACGAGATTTTCCTGAGTAAAGGGGAAGAAATTTTCCTGAGTAGCAGGTTCACGAGATTTTCCTGATGTTTTTGATTTCCCATGCGATTTTCCAGCGGTAGGGCGGCTTGGTTTTGTACTTGTTGACGAACTTCGCGAAGGCGTACCCTTTAGAATACGGGGTACCGTCGAACTTCGTCCGCGTGTGCTGCTGGTGCATCCACCAGTCGTAGTCCCGCTGGGCCTCCGGCGGCAGCGATTGCACGGCGATAGTGGGGTCGATGATCTGGAGTTCGCCGGGGCGGGACGCCGGAAGCTGCTTGCGGACAGAGAAAACGTACCCACAGGCGCACGCAAGTTCGCTCGGGGGGTAGACCCGAAAGCACTCGGGGCAGACCTTGACAGTTTCTTTCTTGGGGAGGGCCTCGGATTTCTTCTTGGGCTTGTCGTCGGATAGCTCCCACTCCCGCGGGGTATCGACGAGGAGGTGTCGCTGCCAGCAGTTGCCGTGGTCGAGGATGAGGCAGTTGGTTTTGCCGGGGTGGGAGCGCAGAGCCCGTCCCGCCATCTGGAGGTAGAGGGAGAGGGACATCGTGGGGCGGGCAATGACGCAGCACGAGACGCTCGGGCAGTCCCAGCCCTCGGTGAGGACGGCGCAGTTGACGACGACCTGGGTCCTGCCGGAGGCGAGGCGAGCGAGGATGGCCTCGCGAGTGTGGCGGGCAGTGGTGCCGTCGAGGTGTTCAGCGGCGACTCCGGCCTTGCGAAACTGCTCGGTGATCGCCTGCGAGTGCTTGACGCTGACCGCGAAGACCACGGTGACCCGGTCGGAGGCGTGCTTGCGCCACTGCTCGACGACGTCGCCGACGAGTTGAGCGGTGTTCATGCGGGACTCGAGTTCGTCGGTTTTGTAGTCGCCGGCGGATTTCCCGATGCCCGCAAGGTCCACGCCGACGCAGCCGTAGGTGATGGGAGGGACGAGGTAACCGAGTTGGATGAGGTCCCCGATCTGCGGGCACTGGACCATCGTGTGAAAGAGATTCCCGCCGAGGCCCCGGCCATCGGTGCGAACGGGGGTGGCGGTAAGCCCGACGACGACCGGGTTGCCGCACTGCCGGAGGACCTCCTGGTACGACTCGCCGCGGGCGCGGTGGCACTCGTCGATTATGACGATGCTCGGTGCCCACGGGAGATCCCGCCGGACGACGGTCTGGACGGAGCCGACCTGCACGGGGAGGTGAGGCCGGTCCCGCCAGTGGTTCGCCATGATGACGCCATGCGGTACCCCCGACCCGTCGAGTCGGGCGCTGGCCTGGTCGATGAGTTCCTTGCGGTGAGCGAGGAAGAGGATGCGGTTGCCCTTGGCGATGGCGGATTCGATAAGGGAAGCGGCGATAGTGGTTTTCCCGGCTCCCGTGGGGGCGACGAGCAGGATGCGCCGGATGCCGTCCCGGATGGACTGCCGGATCTGGCCGAGGGCGATGGCTTGGAAGGGGCGGAGGTTGATGGGGGGGCTCACGAGAGCAGCCCCCACTCCGCGAAATTACGTTCGAGTTCCTCCACCGAAGATACCCAGCAGACGCGGAATCCGCGGTGCTGGAGGACGGCCATGTATTCGCGCTGGATCTTCCGGGGGCGCTCGCGGGGCCGCTTGACCTCGACCCAGACCGGCGGATGCTCCGGGTGGAGAAACAGCCAGTCGGGCATGCCTGGGTCGTTGATGCGCTGCGGGCGGCCGTCGCGGGTGTAGTAGACCCCAACGTGGTTCCGGTGGCACCGCCATCCCCGGTCGATAGCCCAGCGCAGGAGTTGGCGGGTGACCTCGTTTTCGGAGGGGAGGTGGGTAGTGGGAGGCTCGGGGGAAGCCGGCTCAGACGGCGGCTCAGACGGCGGCTCAGGGAAAGGATTCATATCTCCCTCGCCAGACCTACCGCCGCGAAAGAGAATAGGAGCAAATCCACTGCCGCCAGTAAGGCGAAGGCACAGACTTCGGCCGTACTGATAGCCTTGGTGGTCAGGATGTAGACGTGACTCGCGCCGGCAATGGAGGAAAGAATGCAGAGTAATAGCATGTAGATGATTTTCATGGGGTTATACATTGGCCTCTTCGATGACTTTTAGCACTTCGGCGTGGGTAGCGGAATCGTTGAACTTGAAGATTTTCTTCAACAGAAGACCTATGTTTTCACGATCAATCCCTGGATCAATGGCTCGACATATTTTTTCCCTTGCGCCTTGCTGTTCTTCAAAGCTCTGGTAGCACTTCATGATCCCTCCTGCAATGCACCAGCAGATTGCTCCCTCGTCCATGGGATGTAGGCGACAACCCCATTTATCTCTGGAAAGTTCTTCTTTTGTCCACCGCGCCGGATCAGCCAGCAACTCTTTCACCTTCATGCTTTCTCCTTCAGGACTGCTGTTATTGTGATTCCTTTAAGGCCCGATGGCCGTTGAAACGGCTCTGCTTTTATATGGCAGTCGTCCCAGGTTCCCCACCACTCGTCTACGTGCAACCGAAAATCGGCCTGGATTTTGTTGAGGATTGCGCCAGGATGCTCTATTTCTTGCGCCAGGAGATTGAGCATGGAAGACTCATTCAGCGGGATGTGGATGATGCGTTGCATCGGCCTCCTCCCAGGTTGGGCAGTTGGTATCAGACGCATCAACATAGCTTTTTAGATCGCTTGGCTCAAACCATCCCTTGTGAAGTCGATCTTCGCACAGTTCCCCAGTTGACCTAATAACACTCAACGGCATATTAGGAATCTGGTATTGACAGTCTCCAGTTTCCTCTGACCGTTCAAACTTTTTAAACCACTTGCACGTCCCGCACTTCTTCTCAAGTACTTCAGAAACCTCCATGCAATCAGCTTTCATCTCATCCCCCGCGAGCAGCGAAGTGCCGTCAGCGTCCTTCGATACTCATTCTCTTCGACCGAGATCTCGGCTTTGGCATCTGCGTAGGCCAAGGCGGCGTCAAGGAACTGACGCTCGGCTTTCGCCGCCTCGACGTAATCGTGCGGCTCGACAGCCAACGCCTGATCTATATTCTCAAGAGCAAGCAGCGCGTTGTATCGAACGCAACCATCCGATTGGGGAAGTCCTTTCCCGTCGCCAACAAGGTTGAACCGGATAGTCTTTAGAGCCGCTCGCAGCCGAAGTACCTCGCCAGCAAGGCCATCCCGGTGGGCAGACAGTTCGTGGATGGCCTCACGCGCTTGGGTAAGCCGGTTCAGGTAGATCTCAACCTTGTTTTCATCGGCTCCCGCAATCCCAGCATCGCATCTCTTCTCACACATGAGGCGACTCCACGGAGACAAATTCATCCTTCTCCTCCCAGGTTGGGCAGTTGGTCGCGGCTAGATCAGGAGTCCAGTGGCATACGAGTTGCTCCGTGATTACCAACGGCAGCGAGGGCAAAGGGAATTTGCAATTCGCCCAAGGGACCTCAGCCCCCTCGTACCACTTGCACGTCAGGCATGTTCTCTGGGGATTTACCTGTACCTCATCTTTTAGTGATTCGGTAATTGCGGCCAGCCGCTCTTTCGTCGCCTGGGCTCGCGTCTGCGGAAACAGCTTGGCGACGACCTCTTCGGGGGTGCCAAGGACGGTTACGCTCATGTCCTCAAAGAGAATAATCCTAGCCTGCCCCTCAACAACGCGCGGGCTCCTGCCCTGTTCATTGATGCGATACTCCTTCGAGGACTCTACCGCGGAAACATGGGCCGGGTTGATCCAGATCGGTGGGTGGTCAGCTTGCTCAAATTTCACCAGCATTACGTTTCTCCTTTTCTTTTCTCTTCATTTCCATGAGTACATCTCGCAGGGTATTGCCAGTCGCCCATACGATCCAAAACAGAAAAATCAAAAGCAATACCCCGATTGGGATCAGGGTTGGCGACAGCACCCACCACCAGGACCAGTCGATGTAGTGGGTCAGCTTCAGGCCGACAAACAGGACGGTCAGCATTCCAGACAGCCCAATGCCGGAGCTAGATGATTCAACATTCTCTCTCTTATTCATCACCTTCCCCTCCGCAACGATTCCTTCACCCGGAACAGTTCGTACTCCCGCCCCAGTTGGAAGGCGTAGACGAACACGGTGATCAATGTGTTCAACTCATCCAGAGCATCGTGTTCGGCCACCACGGTCATCAGATCCGCAACGTCATCATTCGCCCACGCCACGGACCCGATCATCTCGGCCTGCTCCTTGTCGTACAGCTTCTCTGCCGCCAGCGGAGCCTGAGCGAAGAATTGCTCCAGCTCGTCTTTCGTGATTCTTTTAATCATGCAGTCTCCTCAGTTTCGTCTGTAGTTCTATTAGGATTTCCGCCTGCATATCCACGTCCCGGACATCCTCGCGGAGCCGTTTCAGGGCATGCGGTGACCAGTCCATGCGCCAGCCCTGCGCCCGCACCATGCCGGCGATGATTTCGCGTTGCTGTTCGGCGATCCGGCGCTCGAGATACGGCCGGGTGATCTCGTGCTCGGCTTGTGCTGCCGCGGATTCGTCGGTTGTCTTGCGTTTGGAGTAAATGCTCATAACAGCCTCCCGAGCCTGGTCGGTGGCTTCGTCACCTCCCGCGCTTGGTCGATGGCTTCGTTACGGTTTGGGTCCATACATACAACTGTTCCAGGCATGTCCCTATTGACGCGAAAGGAAGCCACCCACTTCTTGTGGTCGTCTGACCACCAAACATTCGCTTTCATTTGCTCGCACCACTCATTCCGCTTGAAATCCTCCCGCAGCGCCTCGAAGACCTTTAGTTCGATTTCCATCAACGGTATGCTCATTTCACCCCCCGCGCCTTGTCGATGGCCGTGTTGCGGTCGGGGTCGTAGTGGCAGTGCGTTGCCATGCCCGACTGATAGTACACCGCCCACTTTTTAATATGTCCATCCCACTCCACCTTTGCCTTCATCTCCTCGCACCACCGCGCCCGCTCGGCGTCGGCGTTGGCCGGTGCCATAAAGTGGTCCACATACGCCCGCACGCTGTGCTGGTCGACGCCAGCCCGCGCCAGGTGGTGGCGGCCTTCGAGCGCCTCCTCAATCAGCCACGTCAGTCGCGCTGAATCGCGCTTCAGGTCTTCGATATCGTTATTCATTGACTGTCTCCGCAAACATGTCAATCTGACGGTCATCATCGTCAAAATCCATGTCAATCTTAGCCGACGCTAGGTTTTTAATTGCTTGCCGGTAGTAGCTGTCCTTCAGTTCCGCGCCGATTGCCTTGCGTCCGTTGATCAGTGCGCCGTAGCACTCGCTACCTACCCCCATGAAAGGCGTCAATACGACCTCGCCTGGGTTTGTGCGGAGTACTACTGTCCGCTCTATCACATCCAGTTGCAGCGGGTGCATGTGCCGCTCGTCCTCGCTCTCGCGCGCTTCGCGGTACGGCAACACTCGCTCCAGCCTGACATCATCCCAGAACGCAGAAGCGTACTGCCGCCATATCCAATGACTATAGCGATTTTCGATCTGATTGCCTTTCCATCCGCGATACTGGAATAGCTCCGATGGAATCGGCCGAGACCCGGCGTACCGCATTAGTCCCTGCGGATGAGTGACCGGGATCGGATTTTCTCCCTTCTTGCGAAACAACAAAAGATAGTCCGCGCCAGCCACGTCACACAAGGTCGAGTCCTCCACCATTTGACGGTGAGCCAGCCCCTTCGCCATGGTACGGTTGCGGACCTCTAGCGGCTCCTTCCAAACGTGATATCGAGCCGCATAAGACCAGCCGTGCTTCTTGTGAGCGCGGATGATGTCGCCGGTAAAGTCGATTAAGTCACCGCCGACATTTGCGCCGTTGTCTGGTACATCCATGCAATGAACGGCGGTGCATCGTCCTGGAAGGGTGAGCCGCCCAATCTCGTCAATCACGTGATCGTAGTGACGAAAAAACTCTTCGTAGCTGCGACAGTTGGACAAGTCCCTGTCGCTCGATGAGTAGTGGTAGAGGCCGCAAAAAGGCGGCGAGTACACTGAAAGATGGATCGACTGAGACTTCAGCCCTCCCATTACCTCAATGCAATCGCCATTGTATGCGGCGTAGTTCTGCGTTATTACCTGATCGTTTACAGCCATTCTGGCACCTCCTGCTTCTTTCTAAATGTGGTGGATCTGTCGATTTTAAGTTCGTTGTTCATCAACTCGACCATATTGGCGAACATCTTTTCGGCCTGCGCAGCCTTGCGATTGAGATTAGCCAGCACTCCGGCCTCGCCTTCGCTTGATACCATGTCGATCACTACATCGCGCTTTTGTCCGAACCGCCAGCAACGCCGAACGCCTTGGTAAAACTGCTCAAACGAGTGAGATGGGAATGTCGCCTGGTGAGCGCATCGCTGCCAATTCAATCCATACCCTGCAATTTGAGGTTTTGTAATCAGGCGAGACAATTGCCCGCTTGAAAACGCAGTCAATAGCTCTTCCTTCTTTTCGTCGTCGTCAGCGCCTGAAATCTGCTCCGCGCCCTTAACCAGCTTTTTGAGAAGATCTCCCTCTGGGTTGAGATGGCACCACATTACGGACGAGTCGTGCTCGCATACCAGTTCTGCGACCTTCTCGCATCGCTCTTTAATTGTGCGCCTACGCTCCTCCTTTTGCTCCGGCAAAGTCCTGGCCGGCGTATCGAACAATTGCCCCTCGCGGGGCCTTGAGGCGCGGATGACGTGCTCGCGCATTGTTAAGGCGGGAAGGTCAAACCCATCATCAGTAAACCCAACGTCCGATGGACGGCGAACCGCCCGCGAAAACGAGACTACCCATCGCCAAAAGTCACGCTCGGCATACGCTCGCAGCCGGTAGGTGTCCCGGCCCCAAGCCACGCCGCCGGTTCCGTTCTCGCGCTTGAAGAACTTGGCCAGCATATCGTAATAGCCCATGTAACCAAGCGCCTCGGCCGACGTTCCAAGCTCCATGTAGTCGTTAGGCGCCGCAGTCGCTGTACAAAGCAACCGATACGGCACGGTGCGCATGAACTCAGTTACGGCCGCCTTTGTCGCCCCGTCGAAGTTCTTCAGGATCGACGACTCATCGCAGATGACTGCCCCGAAATCGTCCGGGTTGAACTTGTCCAATCGTTGGTAGTTGGTGACGACTACCGATGCTGTTCGCGGCAGCTCTCCCTGCTTCGATCTAAACGATTGAATGCCAAACTTCTCGGACTCCGCTATGGTTTGGGCCGCAACTGCAAGCGGAGTCAGAACTAGTGAATGCTTTCCGGTATGCCTACATGCGTTGTCGGCAAACGTCAGCTGCATCAACGTCTTTCCCAACCCGCAATCCGCAAACAGCGCGGCCCTCCCTTTTCGACATGACCACTCAATTAGTGATCGCTGAAAGCCAAACGCCATCGACGGAATAAATCTCGCGGCGAATCCGTCAGAGCATCCAAAATCGGCCTTTGTCGCCAAAAACTGTTTGTAATCTTCCATCTCCATTAAATACTCCTCTGCGAACCAATCATTCATCCCCAGACGCGCCCCCGCGTCCTCGTAATTCGCCGCGCAGCGCAGTTGCTCGGCGCGGCAGAAGTCAATAGTCACCGCCCCCACTCCCCTGCCGCTGGCACCCGCGTGACCTTGTGCCCGCGGATGTCCACCGGCTTGACGACCTCGATGGCCTGAGGGCCGATGACGATCTCATTTATCTCCACCGGCTTCTGCGCGGACTCACCCAGGCCCTTGCCGGAGAACGCCGTATTCCACCGGGGAGCTGGAGGGGCCATCTGTTTCTGCTTCGCTGCCTTGGTCAGCTTTTCCTTCGTGGATCTCCCCATCCGGCGCTGCTCGGAGCAGACGGAGCAGTACTTGCCATACGTTGTCGCGGTCGGGCTCTCGCAGCCGCGGGCCTTGCACGTCTTCACTTTGGGGTTCTCCTTTTGGTGCTGCCTGCGCTCTTCAAGGGACATCCGCCCCCGCTTCTGCGCCCACATCCTTGCCTTCTCGTTCGCGTGCTCACGGCAGTACGATCCGCTGACCCGCGGCTGGTCACAGTTCACGCACAGCCTTGGGTCATGCGCGACAGCCCGGTATGGCGCATCGAGAGGGATGCCGCGCACCACGCGCATGCGCCTCGTCAGACGTTCCTTCAGGTGCGTCTCGCAGAGGGCGTACTTGTTCCTGTTCGTTCGCGGCCCTCCGCAGACCTTGCAGGTCGTCGCCTTGCTCCGCGGCTTCACGCCGGCATCGCGCCGCTCCTGCTCCGCCCGTTCCCGCTCGTAGGTCCGCCGGCAGGGCTCGCACATGGCGAGGCGGGAGTTGGGGTCGCGGGGGGCGCCGCACTTGCGGCAGGTTGGTGATGGGGTTCTCACTCCTCCCCCCCTAACGCTCACAGACTGCATACTCGACACGCTCCTTGTGATTCCTCAAACTCGGCGTCAAAAAGCACTGACTGCATAGCCTTAATCCTCTCCTCCTGTTCAAACACTGTCCGCAGCTGCACGAGCGGCGCTGGCAGCGAGTCCCGCCCTGGCGACCGAAACGTATTGCCTACACGCTGCTCCTGCGCCTCGGCGTCCGCGTACAGGTTTGGGTGCTTCTTCCACAATTGCCGCCACTCACCAACACGCTGACCGTAGCAGCGGGCGCAGTCAGTACGGGTCGGAATGGACACACCGCGCTGTACCAGGTATTGCTTGACGTGTTCTACCGTCCACCCCCACTCGCGCAAAGGGAACCGCGTGATAACGTCCTCGGAGTAGATGCCCTTGCGCTCTTCTTCGTCGGCCCGGAGCCCAACGTAAAGCGTCGGCCTGCCTAACCCTTTCAGATACGCAAGGCACGGCTCAATCTTGAGCAGCCGAGTACACCACCGTTGCCGCCAGTTGGGAAGCGCCTTGAAGTGGTCAATCCAGAAGTTCAGGTCGTGATTCGTGATTCGGGTCAGCGATTTGCCAAGAAGTCGCTCTAGTTTATTCCAGTGCGCCAGCATCTCCGGCAGTTCGTCGCCCGTCGGTGTGATCAGGTAAATGTACTCACGAGGCTCAACCTCGGCAAGGCGTAGCGCAAGAGCAGTCGAGTCCTTGCCCCCACTTAAAGCGATGACGTGGTGCTCGCTCACTCCTCCCCCCTCGCCGCCGATGGCTCCGGCCTCCCCGGCAGCGGCAGGGCGTGGGTGGGGGAATTGGCCGCGTCCCACTTCTGGATTGCCCACGCGATGGCGTAGCAACACCATGTGAAGTGGTATGAATAGACGGTCATGTCAATCTCCCAGACGTCCTGGAATGTGAAGCCGTCGTGCTCGAAGTCGTTTATCTGGTGCATAATCCAGTGCTCATCATCGAAGTCGAGTCGCTTCATTTCGCGAATGATCGCTGCTCGCTTTGCCTTGGTCAAACTGTATCCGCCGAGGGAGTCGATCAACCTCGTGCGGTATGTGTCCCCGTCGTAGACCTTCCCTGCGCTGCTGGTGCCGTGCGCCCCGTTCTGGAGTTTCTCGGCCCAGTAGCTTTCGTTAATTTCGCCGCTGTCCGTCCGGAAGAATTCAAACATATCCTCCAGTCGTGCAAATACCCACGTTCCCATGTCGCCGGTAATCATCAGCCGCCAGGGTGTCGTGACGATCTCAAAGCGGTGAAGGAATGAGTTTCTGGGCTGCTGAAACACGATGTGCCGATACACGCCTTGGTCAAGATTGATGAACATTTCGTGGTTGGCGACGTCTTGCAGGAATTGTTGCCGCGTGCATGTCTTTTTCACAGCTCCCCCTCCGGCGCAGGCGGCAGCGGCACGGCGTGGGTGGGAGTGCCTGGAAGATGCTCGGTCGTCCCGCTCTTCTGCCAGTCGCCATACGCGGACCGCCACCGGCACTTAAACCAACCCTCGGCTCCCGGTTCCCATACCAGCCACCAGTTACCGTCCCGATGTTTCTCGCTGATAGGTTCTGGCGTGGTCAGCCGGCGCAATTCCCGCACCTCGGCGAGCAGAACGGGGAGGGCGTAATGAGCAAGGGCGATAAGGCTAGCGTCATGAGGACTAATGAACCCAGTCAGCCTAAAGCCTGTCATAGAGCCCTCGTAGTGACCTACGCCGGCCGTTAATGCCCAGTACCGTTCATCGGGGTCATCGTCGATACCTCCATTCGGAATCAGTGTTATCTCACCCGGAGTCGCGACCTTCACCGCCGCCTCCAGGGCGTCGAGGTCGTTATCTGTTAGTCGTTGCATGGTTCCTCACTTCCAGCACATCCCGAATCGCCCTCAAATAAATGCCGTACTCCGCAATCTGCTGCTCGGTGTAGCCAGCCTCGCGCCCCACGGCCTCGAATCGCTCCAGCCAATCGACCAACGTCATGCGCTGGCAGCCAATTCTAATGTCGTCGTTGATTACAACTATGCTGTGCCGGGATGCTTGAATGACGGCAACGTACTGCTCACATTGGCTCAGGTCCGCCCCGCGCAGGTCCGCCCCGCGCAGGTCCGCCCCGCACAGGTACGCCCCGCTCAGGTCCGCCTCGCGCAGGTCCGCCCCGCACAGGTACGCCCCGCTCAGGTTCGCCCCGCTCAGGTTCGCCTCGCGCAGGTCCGCCCAGCTCAGGTTCGCCCCGCGCAGGTCCGCCTCGCGCAGGTCCGCCCCGCGCAGG
>Ga0315902_10005351_pt1 | contig 18141 bp, 9 predicted proteins | sample LakEriMetagenome_9_FD_203523 | JGI IMG/M metagenome (GOLD analysis project Ga0315902, IMG submission 203523) | Freshwater fungal communities from buoy surface, Lake Erie, Ohio, United States - Buoy 12 MA117 | ecosystem: Environmental > Aquatic > Freshwater > Lake > Lake biofilm | place: USA... | reverse complement strand
CCCGCGCAGGCCGTAAGCTGGCACGCCAGAACATCTCCCTAAACACACAAACAAACCATAACCCATTAACACCTGCTGTAGCTTAATTCAGAGAATCAATTGAGACATTCACGCTGAACCGGGACACCCATACGTCCAGCAAGCGCATATGCTGGAGTTTTTTGCGCAGCAAACCAATCTAATGCTTGCTTCGAACTCGCGAAAGTAATCCATGCATCAACATCATTTTTTTCAACATATCGCTTCAATTTGATCAGATCCATTCCCAGACCTGTAAGCGTAACTGATGAAAAAGCGCATATATGACCAGCGTTCATTAATTTGTGCTGTAGATCAACTAGGTAGAACAATTGCCTATCGCATTCCTCATAGGTAAAGATTTGAAATCTCATCAGTGGCGTCTTCTGCTTATCGCTTAACACAATACGACGCCTCTTACCTACCCCTTCAGAAACCAATAAACCCTCCTGCTCGAGGATCTCGAAGGCGCTGATGACCAAACGATGATCCACACCCAACACACTCGCCATGCTGGGAGCTCCTGGCATATGATTTTGAAAATTACCACGGGCAATCTGTTGCTTCAAATGATCTGCTAATTGATCAGCTGAAGATTTTATTTGGAAATCATCCATAGGCTCTACCTATACGTGATCAACATAGGCTACAAGAATGATTATTTTGAGTGAGAGTCCGCTGTGCGACATGTCCGTTGCGTATTCAGGACCAAGCATATCTATTGATATCGTGACAAATACGTCACACCCACCCCCTCGCTAAGCCCTCAGGGGATAAGCTTTATCAAAGGTATTTCATGGAGCTTTTTCTCATCGATGCCATCGGCCCGTTTTTCCGGAACTACAAAAATAGCCGTATCAATTGGTCGAAAATACCCTTCACCCATCTTCTCACTTCGGGTCCTGAAGCCATTCAACAATGGCAGCGTATTCAACGCGATATGCGCGATTTCGCTAACGAGGTCTCAAAATTGGGTTACAACGCCGTCACACTCGACGATCTCGCCCACCTTGCAAACCATCCCCTGCACGAGCCGGAAGTCGCAGCCAGCATCGCATACTTCCGTAATCAGTTTTCATCCTTGTTCGATATTCTCACAGAAGAATTCGGTCTGAAGGTTTTTCTCACGAGCGATGTAATCCCACTCACAGCAGCGATAGAAGAATCACTTTCACATGATAAATTAGAGTTGGAAAAATATTACCTCTCGCTCGTCAATCAGACGCTCGACGATTTCCCGCAGCTTTCAGGAATCATCCTACGCATCGGTGAAAGCGATGGGGTCGATGTAAAGGATCCGATCCGCACACGTCTGCACTTGCGCAACCCACGTGAGACCAACCAACTGATCCGCAAGCTTCTTCCAGAATTTGAGAAGCGAAATAAAAAACTCATCCTCCGAACATGGACGGTAGGAGCGCATCGAATCGGAGACCTGATCTGGCATCGAGGAACCCTAACAGAAACATTGCATGGAATCGATTCGCCGAATTTCATCGTTTCAATGAAACATGGTGAGAGTGATTTCTTCCGTCACATCCCTCTAAACAAGGCATTCTTTCACGTCAAACAACCGAAAATAGTCGAACTGCAGGCACGGCGTGAATACGAAGGTGCGGGTGAATTTCCCTCATTTATCGGAGCGGATTGTGAACATTTTGCGCGCGAACTTGAAAAAGCGGAAAACGTAGTGGGCATGTCGGTCTGGTGTCAGACAGGCGGGTGGCACAGGTTTTGCAGGCTGGCGTATCTGAGTGGAAATCGCCATTCGGATATATGGATTCGACTCAACGTTGCTGTTGCAATCCATGTGTTTCGCTACAAGCGAAGTATCGAACAATCCATTCATGAAATACTCGGTTCAAATCGAGCGCCCGCAGCCATCGAACTCCTGCGCCACGCGGACACTGTCATTAAGCAAATTTACTACATTGAGGAATTCGCTCGTCAGAAGATCTTCTTCCGGCGCGTGCGCATCCCTCCCCTTCTTCATCTCTACTGGGACGGTCTATTCATCAATCACGCCGTCTCAAAGATCCTATGCCATTTTATCCGCGATCCTGAATATTCGATACGAACATCCGAAGCCGCATCGTTGCTGTTTCCGAAGATGATTTCTCTCGCACGCAAGGCCGAGTTGCCTGTCGAAGATATCGAACACATGCGTGACTTCTTTCATCTCATCCTGCTTGCACGCCGATACTATTTTCTGCCCTTTACTGAGTCTCTCGCGGAAGAAATACGTGAGGCTAAAAAGACCTACAAGAAAAGTTATCCCGCCACGGATCGAGATCGCTACCGGATCAAGGTTTCATTCTCACCGTTTCATATCAAACGCCGCACACTCTCATGGGCGTCGAGCATTCTTCTCAGAAAGCAACGCGGCTATCGACTTATCGATCACCTATTTACGCTCCATCTGTTAAGCTTTGCTTATCGCATCTTCAAGCCACGCGATCCAAAGAAAATACCCAAGCTATTGAGAAAATCCGCCATGGGAATGGATGTGATATTCAAATAAAACAAGGATAGCGCTTGGCAGTCATCTAACTGAACCAAGTTAGCCAAAGAAAGACAGCTTACTACTCTTTCTTAGCAGGGACAAATTTACGAATTTCCGCAACCAGCTTTTCAATGATACCAAGCTCCTTGGAACGGAGACTCATGCCACCATCGGTAGCCTTTTGCCGACTAAGAACTTCTTCGGCATCAGCAAGAGCCTTATCGTATTCCTTCATCGCCAAATACACACGGGCTCTTGCACGCAGGTGCTCCGTGCTTGGCGGGGCAGGTTTGACATTTTTCTTTTTAGGATCGGTCGAGACCGGAGGTTCCGCAGGTGCGAATTGAAACACAAGACGTTTGGCTTCCTCAATATCACCTTTCTCCAACGCTGCATTGACTAGGGTTTCATCGTGCCAATTAATGATGTTTTGTATATTTGCATACCTACCCGAACGCATGGCAGCGATGCTGCCATCAGGCCGCATGAGTAAAACATTCGCAACCTCGTCTTCCGATTCGATGCCTAGTTTTTGGACGATCGGATTCTTGAGTCCGTTCGGCACCATCATGACTGGACAAGTTATAGGCGCCACTCCCTTATCGGATGGCTTGAGAAGAGCTCCTATTTTTTCAGCATCATCATCAAGAATTGCATAGAACGCTTGCACATCGCCAAGGCCACGAGACTCCATGAAAGTGTTAAGCCCTCTGGTATCATTTACGAGACTCCGGGTGATGCCTGCAGGATCTTGGTTTCCGATGGATCTGAAATATATCACGGCCCACTTTCCTGCGGTATCTTTCGGGATTTGGAACGATGTACCATCGAGTTTTTTCAATTCCGCCGTGATCGTTCGTTTGCAATCCTCAGGATCACCTTTGGAAAGGAAGTATTCATAGCGTCTTCCATAACTCCAACCAGCAGAGAACGGCACCTGATAGAGCCAGTAGCGGTTATTTCTATCCACCATGAAGGAAACAACCGTCCACATCATCGGTTCTTCAATATACCGATCGAGGATGTTTCTACGGAGTTCATCGTGGAGCATTCGATCTCCGATTTCCAAGGCAAGTATGGCAGCAACCGCAAGTGCAGGACTCGGAGCCTTATCTCCGCCGAGGGCTGATAGAAAATCCGCAATCACTTGTTTCGGTTTCACTTCCAAAGAGCGCAAAGCCACCCGTGCGAGACAAAAACGTGCGATAATGTCTGTTCCAGCAGGAGGTTTGGAATCGATGAGGGCTTTCGCTTCAGCCGCCGCGCGATTGAATACTGTGAGATCATTTTCAAATTTCCAGAGTGCCATGAGGGCGATGATGCGGCGATTGCGAACGATCCAAAGATCAGGAGCTTGCGGATGATCCTGTATGGCTTTGGCACATAAGACCTCGGCTTTCTCAAAGTTGGCTTTGAGATCAATGTTAGGCGTCCGAAAGCGAATGGGTGACATGATAAAACAATCCTGAATGGCATTGAGTGTCGCCTCCGGTATTGACGCATCCGTACGGGTGAGTGGTTTAGCATTTGAACCCAGTGATTTGATTTCCGGAGGTCTTGAAGGATCCAAAGGCCCTTGCGGATCGATCACAAGGAACTCACCGTTGATAAAGGAAACCAACTGGCTGGTGTAGCGAGGCATTGCCCATTCCTTGGTGAGACTCAACCCAACCAAACGTTTGAAATCCGGCATCACTGTTACATCTGCCTTAACAGGAGCATTGTTCCGAGTTGATCCCGCCATCAGAAGTGCCGCTTGAACTGAAACACTGAGCGGGACGTAGGCAGGATTACGTGTTGCGTAAATTTTATAATACGGATTTTCGCGACCTCCAGGAAGCTTCAATGCAGGCCAGTTCACACCTAGGTCCTTTAGAATACTCGCACCCGCATCGGGCAAATCGTCCAAATTGAAACTGACAATCATAGTGCGGCCGTAGCCTTCGGCTTGCAGTTCTTTCACGGATGCGGCGAGTGCTTCTAACTGTTTGACTGCATCGCCTTCCTTCGACCAAAAACACAGGATGGTGGATTTACCCATGGCATCCATCGGAAACCGCATCACCGTCCCATCAGACTTTTCGAAGGTTCCTGTGAACCATGCACCGATCACTTGGCCACCCAGTTTTTCGCGCTGGTAAGCTAGCATATCCAAATCCCCAGAAAAACGTTCGGAGATGAGATTCATCAAATCATCGATCACAAGGTTATCTCCCAGTTCCAGAGCCATTGCGATCGCAACCTTGATTGCTTTGGTCTCAATCTCCGTGCCGCGATAGCGCCCAACAAGATCCATCAGTGCCTGAGCTCTTTGTCTTGTATCAGCTCCTTTACGTACCATCTCGCTTTGTGATAAAAGCAAATCTGCATCGAAGCGGAGTGAGGCGTATTCATTGGGTGCGGCGAGCAGCAGTTTGCAAGTTTGCAAAAACGCTTCACGGTTCTCAGTTGAATTATCCGCATCCAACAATTCTTTCTGAGCGCGGGACATTAATCCAAGCACCTCAAATCGATTCGGGGCAGTGGCATTGGCCGCCACGAGTTCGCCAGCATCTCTAATCAAACGCTTCACGGACAGCCTTTTGCGCGCAGCTGAGCTTTCCGTCTTGCTACTTGTATAGGTTTCCTCGAGAGCCGTAATCTTTTCTACCGGAATCGGCGCACCATTTTCCTGTGCCGATGCAACGAATGCGCAGAAAAAACTGAAAATAACAATAAAGTTAAAGATACCTGTGCGAGATTGCGATTTCATGTAACGAAGATGTTTGATATCAAAAGCAAGTATTTCACTTCACCGGCTTAAGCTGGAAGCTCTTGAAAGTGACTCCACGATTCGTGGCACGTGCCGTGACACTTATCGTATTTTTGCCTTCGTCAAGTTTGACCCTGAGTGGCTGCATCTCACCCCACATGCCCTGAGTATAAGGAATCGGATGAGTCACCGGATCTTCGCGATTCATTCGGAAAATCATATCCTGTTTGAACGATACGGTAGCGAGTTGTGCAGTGAGCTCGTATTCGCCAGCAGCTGGAACTTCGACACGGTATTTGATCAGTTCAGGACGACTACCGAGGCGGCTGTAGTGAACTTGAGAACCTTTATTATCCCAGCTTCTCATAAATACGACTCGGTCCGTAGGCTCTTTGGGTGAGTAGCAACCCGCAGCGGGGATTGTAATCACACCATCTCCGGAAATCACAACCTGACGGTCTTCTTCTGGGATTTCGATAATTTTAGCCAATTCATCGCCAGTCAGATGATCTGATTCAGCAAGCTCTCCGCCGGTCAGCTCGAGGGCTTTCAATTCGGCATCTTTCACCAAGACCTGCTTTTTACAAAACGCTAAACTGTTCCAGAAATCACCGCCGACACCATACAAACGAATATTTACATCCTTTTCATTTAGAGCATCGCCAATCCATTGAGCTCGGAGCACTTTTAAATAATCGTCAAAAAACTTGCGTGACTGCGTTTCTAACAACAAATCAAGTCCGCCTTGCGGACCACACCATGCAACAGACCACCATCCACCGAAACAAATTGTCCATCCATCAGGCGTCCAGTGACTAAGGGCGCCATGTCCTGTTTGTGTCGATGGCTTGGAGGGAATACCGAAAGCGCGCAACGAAAATCGGCCAAAGAACGCACGAGGTCCGCAAATACCACCAAGAGCAAGTATCTGCTGCACTTGACTGCCTAACTCCGGCATTCTGCCCAACAGCGGTCCATCCGCGTCAGCAGGCGTGCCGTAAGGGACATCGGTTTTCACAATACGGGCATAGCGCCATTTGTAATCCGGATTAGTTATATGGTCAGGGCGATAGGTTCGCATCATTTTCCTGCACCATGTGAGGTCTTCATTTGAATAAGGAGAGTCTGTGGCGAAACGATATTCCCATGTCGTCAAATCCTTGAACCCAGGATCGAGTTCACCTTCGAGAAAACATTTTTCATAATACATGTAACGCTCAACCTGATCCGATCTGAGCTCTGTTGTAAGAACAAGGCCGTAGATGCCTTTTTTTTCCTCCCCAATTTTCCATGGAGTTTGCAGACTTGTGCCGAGTGCGAGTCTTTGGAAAACACTGCCGACCTCACGAGAGCGCTCGCTCTTTTTTTGGATCGCAGCATAGATCTGCATGGCTTGTCCGTATGCGCCGCCATTAGCACCACCTGCTTCGAGGATTTGTTTCATCAGTGCTTGATTTGCCAACAAATCATTAATGATTTTCTCCTGTTCTGCTCCAGCTTGGGCAAATTCCGCGAGACCGTGAGGTGTAGCTTGTGTGATGATTGCGATTTTCATCAAACTCGGATCCAGTTTATCACTGCCTAGAAAACCGTCCAAATCCGTCAGTAAGGCCCTGGCTGTTTCGATCGACTTAGCCTCGATATTTGTAACAGCTTCCTTATAATCACTTTGCACCTTTGCAGGCGCGCCTTCTTCAGGGTATTTGAGTGCACTCCATTCGGCACGAGCTGCCATGAATGCGGATTTTTTAGCTTCGTCCACGGCAGGCAGAGATTTTTTAACTTCCGCACTCAACTCATCGAGCATCTTAGTGTATTTTTCGAGTAACGTATTCCCACGGGCCGAAAGCGGAGTTTTCTCCTGTTCTTTAGCGGCAACCGGTGACAAAAAGGAGCCAAACGATACGATAAGCGCGAGTATGTTTCGCAGGGTTCTATTCTTAAGAGTGATCATGGATTGGGTTATTGGTTGGTTCTAATGTTAATAAATACTGAAAAAATTCATTATTTGCGCATCAACGTTGATAAATGGGAATATAGCAATGAGGAGTTCCTAGGATGATAATCGCCATAGGCGTGTTACTTGGATAGTCATTTTCTTTTTCATTCCAAGAACCATTGGGTTGCTGAAGCTGGATGAGAGAGTCGCGGATTTGCGGATACCATTTCGCGTAGTGATCCCCACCCGCCTGAACCATGGCTGTAATCGCATAATAATGAGCGTAATAATAATAGCCAATTTCCTGCCTCGAAAACACTTTAGGACTGTTTTCAAGATATCTGATGGCGGCCGCGACCCACTCCGTATCACGCTTGCCACAAAGCTGAGCGGCGTATGCACCACCTGCCGTGCAGGCAATGGTCGTTCCGCTCTTTCCTTGGTAGCCAAATCCGCCGGTAGCTTCGTTCCAAACCTGTTCACGCAAATACCCGACCAAACGATCAATCGTCTCTGTCGGAACCAATATGCCCGCCTGTTGAGCTGATGCCAATGCAATGAATACCGTAGCGGTAACAGAAGTGTCCTGTCCCGCATCAGGACGAGCCGAATAGCGCCAGCCGCCAAGAGGACTCTGAGCACGAAGGATGACAGCGACCGCTTTCTCCAATGCTTCTTGGATGACTTTGTTATCCTCCACATCATGAGTCATGCCCCATAATTCCGACAGCGCGAGGGTAAACAATCCATGTTCGTACATTCCCCCCACCACACCGCTCGTGGACTCCTTCGCCTTGGTCAAAAGGTAATCCTTCGCCTTATTCAATTGTGGGCCGTAACGTCCGAATCCAGGAAAATGCCCCTTCACCATGAAGGCCATCAAACCAAGCGAAGTTCCGCCGATATCATAAGCCCCATCGTCCCTTGTCCAAGAGCCATTCGGCTTTTGACTCGCAATAAGGAATGCAAATCCCTTCTCGATGGCACGGTCGGCGGCTTCGGTGAGTTCAGTAGCGCTTACTTCTTCCGTATCTTCCGACTCGGCGAGAACCGTAGGATTTGGCGCGCCTTTTTCCTGTGCAATAAGTGCGCCGGAAAAAATGCCTACGAAAGCGATACACAGCAAAGTGGTTGTTTTTGTTAGATTTCTGAGTTTCATAATCATTATTTAGCAACTTTCTCGTAATAATCTTTCAGCATGCCGCGATATTCGAGCGGCAGCTCACGGGCAAAATTCTGGTTGAGGGCGGCGCGATTTCTTGTCCCAAGCACTTCCCACTCGGTGCGCTTGTCCTTGGGTGCTTCACCGCTGGCGAAATCGGCCGCAGCCATAGCAAGATCAGATACAGTGAGATCATCTGTTTCAGCCTCCGTGATAACAGGATCGCTTGAAGCAGCCGCGGGTTTAAGCGATGTATCGAGAATCAGCGCTTGTTCGATGATGTAGTGGCGAAGCGATTCATCATTCATCGCAAGGGACTTCACAACTTCTTCACGAGAAGGAGCCTTGGTCGCTTGGAGCGCGCTCTTCTGTGCACTGACCAATATCGCGTTTGGAGCCTCAACTTGAGTCAACTTCAGGTAACTAGAATCGAGTTTCTCTTGAACTTTCATCAGATCGGAAATCACCACGTCTTTGTCGAACCGGGCTTTTTGATAAATCGTTCTCTGTTCGCTGGCTAATGCCAGAACATCTAACAAGATAGGAAGTTCTGGTGGCGATGTGGAGAGCACTTCGATGATTGAAAGACCATAAAGCATACTTATCACGCTATAGAGCTGTTGACCGTTATCATTCAGTGCAGTCTCGGCAATTTTCATTTGCTCAATAGCCGCAGCAGAATCACCTGATTTACTGAAACGCAAGGCCTCTGTCATCGTTTTGGCAGCTTTTGTGTAATCCGATATACCCTCAGGCCCCTCAAGCAGAAGCGGATCGATTTTCACCAGTTTTGCTTTGAGTTTTTCGATTTTTTCGGCATGCTTGGCGGCCTTATAGGCTTTGAAGTTTTCCAAATTACCCATGATTCCTTGGATCAGGTTACCATGTGACTCCGTGGTCTTTTGCAATTGTTCCAGACGTTTAACGACATCGGCAGGCATTTCGCCGGGCTTACTTTCAAGTATAGAGCGGAGATCCAATTGTTCGGATTCCAACAACGCCACTTCTGCCAAAGACTCGTGAAGAAACTCAATAATCTCGGCCAAATAGTTAGTTTGCCCGGTGACAGAATAGATGAGTCCTTTTACTTTTGTCAGTGATTCAGCAACACCTTCTTGGGCATCGAGAGCATCCTCCATATCACCATCTTCCATCGAGGCAATGGCGTCTTCCACATCGGAACCTGCAAAAAGCAGTGCTGAGCCGGCATCCAACCTGATTGCCACCGCATCCAACAGCGGAGCCACATCTGCGAGGCACTGAAGCAGGTTTTTCATCGTAGGAAGCAATTTTGCAATCGCCTTCTCATCATTCTCATCCAATGCCTTACAAGCCTTGATCAGGTCATTCTGTTGATCAACCACATCGATCGTTGCCTGATATGAATTACTAACCGCTTTCTGGAATGCAAAAATTCCCTGAATCAAACCCAACCTAGAGCCCTGTTCTGCTACCAATTTTTTAGCCGATGCCAGAGCTTCGGATACTTCTTCCTGAACCAAGAGAGCATCCTCGGCTTTGTTGGATTCAAGTGCCACCGCAGCTTTGGTCATGGCTGTGCCAATTCTCTCAATGCGTTTCAAAATCGGCACCACATCCTTATCGGGATCCAATCGATTCTGCTCGAGCAATTCCTTTTTGAAACTGACCATTTCTTCAGCAAGCCGGCGCTGGGCCTCAGCCAAAGCCTTGACAGGTTTTTTATCAAGGGCCGCTTCTTCAGTCTGTTCAAGAAGCGCAATCTGCCGGTTCTCACAATCTTCGATCCTGGTCAGGCGTTTTGTGGAATTGGTGACGAGGGATGTCAGGCCCTGAGTTTGTAGAGCCAGTTGCGCCGACCATGTTTTGACGATTTCGTTGAGATCCCCTAGAGATTTTTCTGTTAATTGGAGTTTTGCGATAGTTGTCGCTTTCGATCCATTCCCCAACTCCGCAAGTGTTTCGGTCATGCCTTTTTCGGTAGCAGCACGCAGAGCATCCACTGGAGGAATAACAGGCAAAGCTTGATCTAACAAGCGTGTGCGAGGTGCGGGAATCGATGGAATGATCGCCTGCAAAATGAGTTTCCTCAACCGCGTCTGGCTAGCGATTAATTCATCACGCTTCGTGACAAACTGATCGTCTTTCAGGGCTTCGCAATCCGTGCGCAGTTTGACTTGCTCAGCTAATAGAGAGCTGAGCATTTCATGGTTCGCCTTGATTGCAGCGTATTCCGCACCGGTCCGAACGCTATACTCCGCTTTGAGTAATGGTTTGATAATTTGCAGCTGTTTTTCGGATGCTTGGGCGAACTGCTGCTTCTGAATGAGTGCGGCGGTTTCTTTCATGCCGCTCTCAATTCCGGATGCGCGCAATTCTTTCATCCTGCGCAAAAGGGTTAAAACTGATAGAGGACGTTTATCATAGCGCATGCCTTTTTCCAAATCCGTGAGCAAGGCGGTGGTCCAACCCGCCAGTTCTTCCTGTTGTTTTACGATCAATTCCAATGCCTTATCATCCTTGGAGGATTCAAAATCAACTGTGAGTTGACGAAGTTTCGCCTGCTCTTGAGAGAGCATATGAAGTTCGAGTGCAAACACTTCGCGAGCAGGATCAATACCGCGTTGCAATACGACTTTTGCGAGTTCACGAGCAGACTGGTTCACCATCGCATCCGCTGCCATGAGCGCGAGCCCATCATTTGCTTTCTTAGTATCCAAACCAGCGACATCACGCAACAAGGATGCTGCTTTCGCGAGAGTTTCATCGGATACTTTTTCCAATTCAGCACAAATGAGCTTGAGCGATTCATTTTCAACCGCGCCAGAGATGTTATTGGCATCCAAATCAGCAAGTAAAAACCTAACCTCTGTGACGGTCTCCTTGAGTTGCTGACGCAGCATCTCCTGACGGATCGCCTCTAACTGACAGGTTTGTGAGAAACTCGGCTGGTTAACATCTAGGGTTTTCACCAGCGCATGAGCGGAGCGCTCTTGTCGATAAATGGCACGGACACGTGAGAGCAACCTATCCAGCTTTTTCTCGATCTGCGCCAAATAATCCTCTCGGGATACGAACGTAATTCGACGCGTATCCGTGCGAGCGACATGAGGTGTTGGGTAACGGTCGGCGATTTCCACCAAGAATGAAACCGTGTCGCCAATTTGCAAATCGGCTAATTCCTTACGGTAATCCCATTCGATCTTTTGCTCACCGCCGCCACTGACCGGAAGCTTGGTCAGAGGAACGATCTTTTCAGGCCTGAGATTAACGCGATGGATGACGGATGCGGAACCGATCCCGTAATCGTCACTTGCCCGGACCATAAGATCAAGTTGGCGACCTAACATAGCTACGACGTTCGATTCTGGCGAAACCAATTCCACACGAGGTGCCTGATCCGATGCCACCTGCATGTAATAGCGTGGGCTAGTAAATTCGAATCCATGATTTTTTTCAATCCAAGAGAAGCTGTAGCCACGTGATGCTTGAACCAGTTCTTCGATAATAAGTTCGCGTCCGTTATTGCTTATCTTAAGCTCAAGAGGCTCTTGGCCATCACGATTCAAAACAGCTTTCTGGATTGGCTGATCTAATGAGAGTTGCCATTTCACGCGTGTGCTCTCCGGCACAGTGAGTGTTAGAGCCTCGATCGTCTCTTGCGGTTTTTGCAAGTAAGTTGGATAATCCAGCACGACTTTCACATCATCAATGCGAGGTGCGGGAATCACCCGAACATCATGCCAGTCGCTACGTGCGTCACCTGCTTTGATGCGATAGCTGAAATCCCGTGAAGCGGAGGCGATCGCGTAGGTCCCGACGCCTTTCTTCTTATCGATATCTTTTTTCAACTCTATATCGATCTCCTTCGATCTACCTTCACCTGTGACGATTTCGAACTCCGCTGTTTTCGGAACATCTCCTGAAATCTGAATCTCAATCTTCGCGGCATCACCTTCTTTCAAGGTGAGTATTTGATTACCATGTTCGATTTGGGTTTTTGTAGGATAGAAAGTGGTCGTCCAAGGAGCGAAGATCCGCTTGATACCAACTGCAAGAAACGATGCGTTGAAGACACCGAACGTGCCGATGACCAATGTCATGATGATTGCCAAACGCAGTGGGCGCTTGAGTGCGGAAAAATCCACAATCTCTGAAATGCGCAAACTCTTGGAAGCCTCTTCAGCCTTTTGAAGACTGGCTTCCCAGAGCGCTGAGGATGTACCCGGAGTTGCACCGCTTTCACGATACTGCAGGGCGGTGAATAACAAACTATCGAGCTCCTTTTGATGACTTTCAATTTGATGAGCACTGCGCTTGGCATCAAATGAGCGCAAACTGAACCAACCGCTGCGCCATGCTTTGTAAAGTGCAACGCCTAACAAAATCAAAAGAACGACCCACCGTGCTGAGGAAGGCAAATAGGCGTAACGATCCACCAGCATGCCAATCATGAAAATCGGGATCGCCCAAATACACATCGTAAGCAATCCAGTGAAGATATGCTTGAGCTGCGTGCGACGCCATATGGTGTCCAAACTTGCGTTTAGGGCTGTTAATTTATTATCCATATTTAAGGAAGGTCATTTTTTCTGCGTAGCAACCACTCGGATCCAAGTAAACCAATCAGCAACAAGGAGATAAGGCCGTTATCCCAAATTGCGCGTTCCGAGCGCACTGTAGTCGTTTGAGGCTCTTTGTTCACGAGTTCATCGAGTTGAGGAATTTGATCGATGGAAATGCACTTTCCGCCTGTTAGCTCGGCGATGCGTTCCATCTGGGCAAGACGCATATCCGTATCAATCATTTCCGGTTTCGCATCGACCACTTGGAATTCCGTTGTATTGGAAACGAGAAGGTCATCTTCATTCGCTTCCATGCGATAGCGGCCAACACCGGGTGGAGAAAAATATCCCTCATACAAGCCTGGCTGGGTGCGATCTGGACGGAGAGTAACCCGTTGCTTGGAACTGGATTCATCGGTTGAACTGACAAAGACATCGAAGCCAGGCTGCATGATTGGCTCATAGCTTTCATCAAGAACGTGAGCATAAAGACGTCCTTGTCCGCCCACAGGATAGACCGCACGATCGGTCTCCAAGCGAATGCGTTTGTGTTCGCCCATGAGACGGGAAAGAGTTAGGAACTGGATGCTCTGAGACCAAATACGCCAGTGATACTTATCGCCAGTATTGAAGCGCAAGCGCCACAAACGATCGGTAGCAAGTGACATACATTTTCCAGTGCCGTAACGCTGCCATGCAACAAGTGGGTAACCTTGTGAACCCGAATCCGAGAGCGTTGCCAACACTGTAGCACCTGGTTTAGTTCCAATCAAAGGTGGTAGATGGTCGAGAGGAGCAACACGACTCCAAACGCGATCATTGTCCTCTGCCTTATGCTCCATGGTCATGACCATACTGCTGCGTCCTTCAGGTGTGAGGACCGGAAACACCGTTTCCGGAACATCCTCCCATTTTCCTTCGGAATCAAAACGCACGGGCAACATGGATTCAACGGGAGTTCCGGCATACGAAATAGGTGAATGCATCGGACCACAAAGCATTAACAATGAAGCACCACGATCACGAATCAGTTCTTCTAGGAGCTTCAGTTCTTCCTCTTTGAAGAAAGCGGCATCCGTATCACCGAGAATGACCAAGTCATATTTGAACGCTTCCTCCGGTTTGTTAGGAAAACGCTCGATGTGATCTGGGGAGTTCCGAGCGATTTCGGGGCCGACACTCGATGCAATGAAAGTCACATCCATGCGTGGATCGCGTTTCAGAATCGCAGAGAGATAACGGAACTCCCAACGCGCATTACCCTCAATATAGAGAACTTTGACTTTCTCATTAACGATGCGAATACTGCGCTCGACTTGGTTATTAGAAGGAGAAATTTCATCGTTAAATGGTTCGATAACGACAGCGATACTTGCCGCACCCTTTTCATAAACATCCACCCTGAAATCGATATCCTCAAACTGCAATCCACCTTCAAGTCGCACGTCTTTCTGGGAAACACTTCGGCCATTCAACATCACCGAGAGCTTCGCCGTGCGCTTTTCATAGCCCTTTGACTGAATCTGCACGCGCACTGGAACGCGATCACCTGAGAACGCGACTTCCTGCATCACGATGTTGCGGATGGATACGTCATCCGGATCCGTAAGTCCTACAGCAACAGGAAATACGGGAATGCCACGTGAACCGAGATCGCGTAAAATAGCCTCGGAACGGAGTGGAGAATCGTTATCGATACCGTCAGAAAAGAGCACGATACCTGCTGGAGCCACATTACCAGAATTAGCAACGATGTCGAGCGACTCTGCAATGGATGTGACTGGCTGATCCGCGTTCAATTTCTCCACTTCTTTCGAATTAAGCAGCGTGGAATCGCTGATCATGATCGGCGACTTACCAAAAGCATAATAACTGAGATCGAGATCTTCACCTAGAGACTCGAATATCGGTTGTTTTGATTTTGTTAATACTGACTTCGCGAGATCAAGTCTGGACGCTGTGGTGATAGCCAGGCGTTCTTTCGAATCTAGGGACATGACAGCGCGATCGGGATTTTTCTCATCATCCTCATTTACAAGACCCAATGCGGAAGCCGCCTCCATGATATCTTCCGGCCGCTTGCGCTGATCCTTCATGCTCATGCTCTCAGAAACATCCAACAAAACCGGCAAGCCGCGAAGCCGAGTCTCGGTCTCCTTGATGACTGCAGTTGGTTCCAGCAAGCTTAACGCAACAATTGCGATTACGATCACGCGAGCAACGCCAAGAAAAATTCTCGTAAATGGATTCAACCCCCATGAACGGCGGTATAGATAAACCCCGAGTGCGATAATCCCGATCAAGATGAAAAACAAAGCGATCAGCCCAACTGGGCGCGCAAAAAATAGATCCTCAATACGGGTAAAGCTGGAAATAGTCTCAAACATCATTGGCTCCTTATGCGCCCGAAGGCATGGGTTCTTGTTGGGTGTTTTTTGATTCTTGGCGGCGCAGAAGTCGGTCCGCAAAAAGACATTCGATAATTAAAAATGCCAAGCCGGCCATCATGAAAAATCTCCAAGATGAACGACCCGTGCGAGTCATATCAATGGCTGCTGACAGGTCGGCATCATTTGCTGCGATAATAATTCCAGTATCTTTGAGATAATCTTTGAGCTCTTCCGCAGGCAGGCTTGCGATCTCGGATTCTGCGGTATCAACATTGACCGCAATAGGTATACCAGAAGACTGGACACTGACTCGAGCGGTATAGAATCCAACCTCATCGGCACTATCGATCATGGACACATATTGCTTGCGATATTCGCGAACTGGCACGGTGATGGTTTCTCCAGAAGGAGTATCAAATACCGCATCGCTGGCATCCGGTTCTTCAACAAAGGAAAGAGAAAGTGATTCCCCTACCGTTTGCGGGCGTTCGAACTCGCGTCCAGCAAGATAAGTGACAATCTGCTGCATGAGCATTGGGAAAACTGGAGTGAGCGCCATGTTGTTCCATGTAATCTGTGCTGAGGTTGCAAACATGAATACCTGTCCACGGCCAAGTGATTGTTCCAATAAGATAGGCGATCCGCTGCCAGCCAAGCGCAGCACGGTGAAGCTGGATGCGGCAGGTTTCAGCTCCAAACATTTCAGGAAACGCGTTTCACTGAACAAATCCTCCGCCAAAGAACGAAGTGGCGAACATACGGCGTGGTCCGGCATGTTAGGATCAAGCGGCTTACCAGCTCCAACGGCATCACTGGTATTAACCAACTGACCTACGGTAGCAGGCAATAAAGGATTACCACCATCACCGGTTTGCTCATTCCAAGATGCTGCTTTCACATCATCGCCGGCAAACCAGACCAAGCCATTGCCTTCACGAACAAAACGAGAGAGTTGGACGGATTGATCTTTTGTAATTTCCGGCACATCGGTGAGGATGATCACATCGATTTTTTCAAGATCCTCACTAGGGAAAGAGAGCCATGGAATGGTGCGCACCGTGTAAGCCTCTCCTGCGGAGCCATCACCACGAGCCGTAAGTGCCGCGCTGACAAGCTTACCAGCCTCACCGCCTGATGAGCCATCGACACACAGAACGGAAACCTGATCACTCACCACTGCAACCACGCGCCTTACATTATCAACCTCTAAGAGATCACCTGAAATTTCCGCAGTGATCGGTGTGGTGCCGGCATTATGAAACGGCACGAATAGAGATACCGTTCCTGAAGCACCCGGCGCGATGACAGGGATTTCTTTGCTATCGATCTGTATACCTTCGACCTTGCAGCGGACCTCAACATTAGAAACCGGTTCGGTTCCGTAATTTCGCACCGTGGCTTGGTAACGCGCGATGGTTCCTTTGCGAAGCGCACCTGAAACTAAATCCAAATCCGTAACCGCTAAATTCGCCCCATCACCTGAAACAGGAACCATGAATACGCTGGCACCCGAACCTAGATCCACCAATGCCTGATGAAATTGTGATGAGCGTTTTTTCCAATCGCGTGCCTGCACATCCGTAACGATGTAGATTTCCTTCTGAGAAGAATCCATATCATCGGCAAACTCTTTGAGACGCTTCGGAACACTGTCCCAATCGGTCGTGGTAGGAGTTGAAACCAACTTCTCCACGACATCATCCCATTTGTTAGGATCAAAAATCATGTTATGGGCGATGAGCTTTTCATCTCCACCCAGCAAAACCAATGTAACAGGATCACCCGCTTCGATTTTTCCACTGATCGTAGCAACCTGCTTTAGAGCAAGGTCAAAGCGGGAGGAACCTTTTTCGCCATGTTGCATACTGAAGGAACTATCGACTGCAATGACGACGCCCGCACGTTTTTCACCAGGAATCCAAGAAGCGCTATCACCCTTCCATGCAGGACGGGCAATGGCGAAAATCAATAGAAGCAAGGCAAGGCAACGCAGGATCAACAGAAGCACATCGCGCAAACGAAGTTGCCGACTGCGCACCCTGACACTGCGGTTAAGAAACTGCATCGCTGCCCAATCGGTACGCTGGACTTGAAGACGATTGAGCAAATGCGCTAGGATCGGCAAACCAATACCGAGCGCACCAAGAAGGATGAATGGATTGAGAAAACTCATGAACGGGCTATAGCCGATGGGCTACTTAGGTTTTGACGTTTCAGAACGATTTCACTCAACACCGTGTTGAGTGGGGTCTTGGTGTTAGCCAAGGTGTAATCGATACCGCTACCCATGCATCTTGAGCTTAGGTCGCCGAGAAATTGATTGAGTTGAGCCATGTATGACTCTTTCATGCGTTCTGCTTGAGTAGTTAATGGTTCTTCACCTTCCAAGCCCTCGAATCTCCATGTTCCTTTGAATGGAAATTCCAACTCATAGGTATCAAGCGGTTGAACTACAATGACGTTATGTCCTGCAAATTTTAGATGATCCAGACCCGCCATCACATCGTCCAAATCAGAAAACATATCAGAAATCAGTACGATGAAAGAACGTCGCTTGATCATTAGCGCAATTTCACCCAACTGCTTGGCAATCGTTGTTTTGGGAATTGGCTTCGTGACGCGGAGCATGCGGTCGATTTCAAGAATCACATTCATCGAAGAACGTGGTGGCATGTAGGCGCGGACCTCGGAGTCGAAGACAGAAAGCCTGAAGTGGTCTCCTTTATGTTGCCAGTAAATTGTCAGATTTATTAATGTCCTTGTCTGGTCTTCGGGAGTCTTTGTTATTGTTTTGGTTTCTTAGCGGGTGAGGTGGAATGGAGAGGCTGGAGCG